>QWCE01001652.1_pt1 | contig 32206 bp, 34 predicted proteins | sample 1972531 | NCBI WGS metagenome assembly QWCE01 (sample SAMN09866716, study PRJNA288562) | Human gut metagenome isolate term4_stool, whole genome shotgun sequencing... | reverse complement strand
GATGCCCCATTTTTCAGAAGCCTGCTTAATCGTCATGAAATCCATACGGAACCTCTTTTTCGATGTCTAAAGTCACTCGCAGCAAGTTAAAATTTCTCACTTATATTCTACTCCAAGAAACGAACAAAATCAATCGAAAGTTCTTCCAAATTTTGAACGATTCTTTTAGAACCCACTCTTCTGCAGGCAGGGCTTTCGTGACACGAAAGCGATTTTCTGCTTGTTGGGGAAACTCCCCAATCCCCTTAGAACGCTGCCTTCGGCATCGGGCTGCGCATCCGTTCCGGATGCTTTAACGGCAGTTCCTGCCAAAGAAAAAAGTCCGGTGCAGTATGAGCATTATACCCACACTGCACCGGACATTCCACCATCGACTGCTTTGTCTATTTTCCTCTTCCTGCCGTACTTCCTGCTCATGCAGCTGCTCTATTTTCTGCTCATCCTCTTTCAGGATTTCCTGCACAATCTTCTGAGCCACAAGCCAATCCTGCATTTCCGATTTGGTCTCGCGGTACTCTGCATAGGAGCTTTTCTTTCGTTCCAGAAGCATCGCATACTCTGCGTTCAGCTCGCTGATGCGCGGGAGCTTTTTGTCAGAACCGTTCTCTTTCTTATAGGCATCAAAAGCCGTGCAGCACAAAAAAGCAGGAGATGCACTCCTTGCGGAATGATCTCCTGCTTCATAAGGCTTTTTTCGCTTGCGATTCTTGTTCCTCGTGTGCTCCTTGCTTGCTTCTTACGAAGCAAAACGGACCACTTTCGAGGACCACGCACAGCTCCGAAAGCACTGAATTTTCCTGCAAATCGACGTCGTGAGACGTACCGAAAAGTAGGGAAAATTATCGCTTGCTGAACTGAGGTGCGCGACGAGCGGCTTTGAGGCCGTACTTCTTTCTTTCCTTCATTCTGGGGTCGCGGGTCATGAAGCCGGCGGCCTTCAGAGAAGCGCGGTACTCAGGGTTCAGGGTGACCAGAGCGCGGGAAATGCCGTGGCGGATAGCACCGGCCTGACCGGATACGCCGCCGCCGGCGACGGAGACAACAATGTCAACCTTGCCCAGCAGATCGGTGGTGACCAGAGGCTGACGGACGATCAGCTTCAGGGTGTCCAGACCGAAATACTCGTCGATGTCACGGCCGTTGACGATGATGGAACCGGTGCCGTTCTCGTAAACGCGAACACGGGCAACGGAGGACTTACGACGGCCGGTGCCGTAAAAATACTTCTTCTTGCTCTCGTACATTCTAAGTTACCTCCAAATTAGTCCAGATTCCAAACTTCGGGCTTCTGGGCAGCGTGGGGATGCTCGGCGCCCTTGTACAGGTGCAGACGGGTCAGAGCGTTCTTGCCCAGGGTGTTCTTGGGCAGCATGCCCTTGACGGCCAGTTCAACGGCGTAGTCGGAGCGGGCAGCCATCATGTCGCGGGCCTTGGTCTCCTTCAGACCGCCGATCCAGCCGGACACACGGTAGTACTTCTTCTGCTCGGCCTTCTTGCCGGTCAGAACAGCCTTGTCGGTGTTGATGATGATGACGTTATCGCCGCAGTCAACGTTGGGGGTGAAGTCGACCTTGTGCTTGCCGCGAAGCAGGTTAGCGGCGGCGACAGCGGTACGGCCCAGAGGCTTGCCGGCAGCGTCGATCACATACCACTTGCGCTCCAGGGTCTCCTTTTTCAGCAGAGTAGTGGACATTATGATTTCCTCCAATTTGGATTAAAATATTTTGACATTCTCAGATGCCTGAAGTATAATGCCTTCAGGACGCTTGAACTTTATACCACATTAAAAATCAAATGTCAACAGCATTTTTGAGAAATTTTATGAAATACCGAATGATCTTCCAAATGCTCGAAAATAATCGCGAATGCTCTCGTTTTCTAACGTCCTATTTTAAGCGGATTTCGGAGGAAAAACAACTATGCAAAAGCTGATGGGACTGGTTCGGCGGTGCGTGGACGACTATCATATGATCGAGGCGGGCGACCGCATTGCCGTGGGCGTATCCGGGGGAAAGGATTCTCTCGCGCTGCTCGTCCTGCTGGCGGGGCTGCGGGAATACTTTAATAAGCCCTACGAGCTGGAAGCGATCACCATTGATATGGGGCTGGGGATGGACTATTCTCAGGTCGCGGCGCTGTGCGAGGAGTGGAACGTGCCCTATACCGTGGTGAAAACGGAGATCGCGCCCATTATTTTTGACCACCGCAAGGAGAAGAATCCCTGCTCCATGTGCGCCAAAATGCGCCGGGGGGCGCTGAATCAGGCGATTCTGGACAAAGGATTCAACAAGCTGGCGCTGGGACATCACTATGACGACGCGGTGGAGACGTTTCTCATGTCGCTGCTGTTCGAGGGGCGCATCAACTGTTTCCAGCCGGTGACGAACCTTGACAGGACGGGTATTGTGCAGATTCGCCCCATGCTGTACATTCACGAAAAGACGCTGGACAATTTTGCGGCGCGTATGAACCTGCCGGTGCTGCAAAACCGCTGTCCTGTGGATAAAATCACGAAGCGGGGAGAGGTCAAGCAGCTGATTTTCGAGCTGAGCAAGACCTATCCCGATCTGAAGGAGCGGATTTTCGGCGCCATGCAGCGTTACCCGCTGGCGGCGTGGGAGCCGAAGGGGCGGTATAAGCGGCCGAAGGACGAAGAATAAACCGTGATGGTATAAATCGCCTCCTTGTGGGAAAACTTTTCCATAAGGAGGCGGTAAATTATGGTAAAAGGCATTTCCCGTCAGGTGATCGTGGTGCATTCTCCCGACCCAAAGCTGTTTGAACAGGCGATTTTCATTCTCAAGGACAACGCGGTGGGGGAGGGGGTCACCGACGAGGCGCTTCTGAAAGAAGCCCAGAAGGCCATCCACACCGGCGACCGGACGAAAAAGAAGCGGCACCTGTACCTTTACGGCGCGGTGTGGGCGGCGGGCGGCGCGCTGCTGACCGGGCTTACCTGGCTCATTACGGTATTGTTTTAAGGTTGCGAAACGACCCGATCTGTGATACAATTCCCCATATTGCTGCGGGCGGCGAGGTGCCGCCCAGAGGGGAATTTTCCCTGCGGATGAGGTGAGGGTATTGCGAATCGGAACGATCGAAGTGAATAACCCCGTGTTCCTTGCGCCCATGGCGGGGGTCACGGACTGGGCTTTCCGCACCATATGCGCCGAGCTGGGGGCGGGGGTCACCGTGACGGAAATGGTGTCCTCCCGTGCGCTGGTGTACCGGGATCAGAAAAGCGCGAAGCTGCTCCGGAAAAATCCGGGCAGCGTCTGCGGCGCGCAGATTTTCGGCAACGACCCGGACACTATGGCGGAGGGAGCGCGGCTGGCGCTGGAAATTTCCGGCTGCGACTTTCTGGACATCAACATGGGCTGCCCCATGCCCAAGGTGGCGAACAACGGCGACGGCTGCGGCCTGATGCGCACGCCGGAGCTGGCGGGGAAGATCGTGGAGACCGTGGTCAAAGCGGTGGACGTGCCCGTCACGGTTAAATGCCGCCTGGGCTGGGACAAGGGCAGCATCAACGTGCTGGACTTTACCCGGCGCATGGAGGACAGCGGTGCGGCCATGGTGGCGGTACACGGGCGCACCCGGAGTATGCTCTACAGCGGCACCGCCGACTGGGACGCCATCCGCAAGGTCAAGGAGCAGCTGACCATCCCCGTCATTGCCAACGGGGATATTACCGGCGGCGAGGCGGCGGTACGGTGCCTGAAACGCACCGGCGCGGACGGACTGATGATCGGCCGCAGTGTGTTCGGCGACCCCTGGATTTTTCAGGAGGTCAACGCCGCCCTCGCCGGGGAGGAATACGCCGGACGCCCCTGTCTCAAAGACCGGCTGGCGGTGGCGGTGCGGCAATTTCAGCTTGCCGAGGAAGACCACGGCGAACACATTGCCTGTCTGGAAGCCAGAAAGCACTTTGCGTGGTACTTAAAGGGCGTTCCCCACAGCGGATACTATAAAAATCAGATCTCGTCCCTGACCACCATGGAGGATATCTACCGGGTCGCCAAGGATGTTGTGCGGGATTTAACGTAACGTCCATTTATTTCCATTGATAAAAAATCGGCCGCTTCATATTCTAACCCAAGAGGTGAGAATATGAAGCGGCTTTTGGCGTCCATATTGATCCTGCCCATGCTGGTGCTGCCGGTTCAGGCGGAGAGCATCAGATGGGTGGATTTTAACGTGTCCTATGAGTCCATGAAGTACGCGCTGGATCAGGACATTGCGACCTTTGAACAGGAAAAGCACGTTTCGTGGATTGACATATTGGCGCTGGCGGCCTGCCGCACCGGGGGAAAGTGCGGACTTGCTTCGGTGAAGCAGGCGACTGCCGACTTGAAAAAGGACAAGTCTCCGGAACAGCTGCTGGGCGACCTGTACAAATATTATGACTACTACCACCGGGCGTACACGGCTGCTCTGGGCGGTCTTGTGGGCAGCTACGCCATCGAAAAGGACGGGCAGTGGGCGGCGACCTACGGCCTGAAAGCGTTCTCGCCAATCGCGGCGGGGTACGGCTACAGCCACTGCGACGATTTCGGCGTGGCCCGTTCCTTTGGATTCCGGCGGAAGCATTTAGGCAACGATCTGATGGGCGCTCTTGGAACGCCCGTCGTGGCGGTGGAAGGCGGCGTGGTAGAGGCCATGGGCTGGAACCGGTACGGCGGCTGGCGTGTGGGCATCCGCAGCTTTGACAGCCGGCGCTACTATTATTACGCCCATTTGCAGAAGGATACGCCCTTTGCCCCGGGGCTTGCCGAGGGGGACATGGTGCAGGCGGGGGACGTCATCGGCTTCATGGGCAGAACCGGCTATTCCGACCGGGAAAATGTCAACAACATCGAGACGGTGCATCTGCATTTCGGTCTGGAACTGGTATTCGACGAGAGCCAGAAGGAATGTAATTCGGAGATATGGATCAATGTCTACGACATTGTCCGGCTGCTGTCCGGTCACAGGAGCAGCATTCAGCGGACAGAAAGCGGCTGGGGCAGGGTATATCCCTATCAGGATTTGGACTGGGAAGAATATCCCAAGGTGCAGCCATAAAAAACGGGATGCAGAGAGTTCTGCATCCCGCATATTTTGACGTTATTCCATCGTCAGATGGTTTTCCTCCAGCGCCTTCTGAATGGCGACCGCGAGGATGGGGGCGAAAACGAGGGCGACCACAGCATTGAACGCAGTGGCGGGGAGTTTGGCGACGACGGTAAGCAGCGCTGCGTCGGGGGTCAGACCCTTGATGAGCAGGCCGCTGTAGAAATAGCTCTTGGCGAGGTACAGCACCGCGTAGGTCAGCGCTCCGGCCAGCGTGGCGAGAAGCGCCTTGACATAGCCGAATTTCTTTCCGCCCGCCCGGATGATGAGACCCGCGACAAGGCCGTAAGCACCTTTGGTCAGGAAGGTAATCCAGCACTCGGAGATGTACAGCGGGTTCATGATATCATAAATGGCGGAGCCGAGGCCGGAGGCCAGACCGCCCAGCCATGGGCCAAGCAGAATGCCGCTGAGGGCGCACATGATGTTGCCCAGATGGAAGGACGTGGTTCCCGCGATATCCAGAGGCAGGGTGACGCGAAGCGCGGAACCGGCTACTGTCAGGGCCGCCATCAGCGCCGCGAAAACGATTTTCCGTGTGGTCAGGGTATGTTTCTTTTCCATGGTGAATTACCTCCCGAATTGGTATGGAAACAGTATAGCAAGTTCTGGCTATAAATATAGTGCCAAAATTATGATATAAAATAAGGCCAGATGAAACAGGGGCAGGAAATACGAATGGATTTACCAAAATAAACTAAAATCCCCGAAAGCACTGTACAGAAAATGAAAAGGATGGTATAATACCGTCAGCCAATTACGAAAGGGGAACTTTACCAATGAGACTGATTCGTGCCAAGGATTATAACGACGTGAGCCGCAAGGCCGCCAATATTATCGCTGCCCAGATTTATCTGAAGCCCGACTGCGTGCTGGGCCTGGCAACCGGCAGCAGCCCCGTGGGTACTTACAAGGAACTGATCGCCAAGTACGAAGCCGGCGATCTGGACTTCTCCAAGGTCAGAACCGTGAACCTGGACGAGTACGTGGGCCTGACCAAGGATCACGACCAGAGCTATGCTTACTTTATGCGCTCCAACCTGTTCGACCATGTGAACATCGATCAAAATAACTGCAACATCCCCAACGGCATGAACCCTGACGCCGAAGCGGAGTGCGCCCGGTATGACGCCGTCATCGATGCCTTCGGCGGCGCTGATCTCCAGCTGCTGGGCCTCGGCCCCAACGGCCACATCGGCTTCAACGAGCCTGCGGACGCTTTCGTCAAGGGCACCAACAAGGTGGCGCTGACCGCTTCCACCATCGACGCCAACGCCCGCTTCTTTGCTTCCCGGGACGACGTTCCCACCCACGCTTACACCATGGGCATCGGTTCCATCATGAAGGCAAAGCGCGTTCTGCTGGTGGTCAACGGCGAAAAGAAGGCACAGGCCGTGAAGGACTGCTTCTTTGGCCCCATCAAGCCTCAGGCGCCCGGCTCCATCCTCCAGCTGCACCCCGACTTCACGCTGGTGGCGGACGAGGCTGCCCTGTCTCTGGTGAAGGATCTGCTGTAATCGTTAAATAGTTTGTCCCGGAACGGCTTGCCGTTCCGGGACGTTTCTTTGCATATTATACCGCAAAACGGGGTATCCTTTCCAGAGAAAGGGGCTTCTGATTATGGACTTTTTGAATTCGGAAACCAGGAAAAATCTGGTTCGTTCCTTCGCCGGGGAATCTCAGGCGCGAACCCGCTACACCGTCTACGCCGGGGTGGCGCGGAAGGAGAACTTTGAGTGGATCGCGAGAATTTTTGAGGAAACGGCGGCAAACGAAACCGTCCACGCGGAGGAATTCCTGGAAATGCTGAAACGCCTGGGCGGCTGCGCCGAAAACGTGGACCTGAGCGCCGGCTATCCCTTCCAGATGGGGACAACGGCGGAAAATCTGGCATTCGCCGCCAACGGGGAAAAGGACGAGCATGACGACGTTTACCCCGGCTTCGCGGAAATGGCACGGCGGGAGGGCTACAACGACGCGGCGCGTCTGTGGATGCAGATCGCCCGGATCGAGGGCGTTCACCACAACCAGTTTCAGTCTCTCGAGCAGCAGCTGACCAAGGGAGAGCTGACGGAAAAGCAGGAGCCGATCCGCTGGCGCTGCCTGAACTGCGGTTACACCTACGAGGGTATCCGCGCCTGCGACCCCTGCCCCGTCTGCGGCAAAAGCGCCGGATGGCAGGAGGGCGAGCTGGATAAAAAGGAAATGCGCACCTGAAATGTTTCCTGCCCCCTGAAAACGGGGGTTACATGGGATAATGTCAGAACTTTTGCAACTTCCTGTTTACAGATGCCGGGTTTGTGTGTTATGATATCGCGTAGTATCATAAGATAGCAGAGGTTACGCGCGATGGATTATATTGTATTGGATATGGAATGGAACCAGCCATGGCCGGGGTCTCCTTCCTCCAAAAAGGTACTGCCCGTGGACATCCGGGGGGAGATCATCCAGATCGGCGCCGTCCGGGTGTCGGAGGAGCAGTTCGTTCAGGATGAATTCCAGATCATGGTGAAGCCCAGGTATTACCGGCACCTGAACCGCCGGGTCAGCAAGCTCACCGGTATCAAGGAAGCCCGCCTGCGGGATGAGGGCGTGCCGTTCCCCGAGGCGATCGAAAAGTTCCGGGAATGGTGCGGCGAGGACGTGGTGTTCCTCACATGGGGCTTTGACGATATCGGCATTCTGCGGGAAAATCTGCGGCTTTTCGGGCTGGATGAGCGTTTCACGGAGAAGTGGTACAACGCCCAGATGATTTTCAATGCCCAGACCGACGGCTCCACCTCCCAGAAAGCGCTGAAAACCGCCATGGAAATGTTCAGCATCGAGGCGACCCGTCCCGCCCACGACGCGCTGGGCGACGCCTATCACACGGCGTTGATCTGCGCCATGCTGGACTTGAAAAAAGGCGCGCGGGAGTATGACGCGGCGCTGAAAAGCCATGAAAACGGCTTCCACGGCGCGGAACTTCCCGGCTGCATTGCCCGGAAGGTGTTCTACGACTATGCCGATAAGCGGGAAGCGCTGGCCGCCATGTCCGGGGAGGAGAATAAGTGTCCCGTCTGCGGCGGGCGAATGCTTGGCTCCCGGTGGTTTTCCCAGCCCGGACACCGGTATATGGACTTGGCTGCCTGCCCGGAGCATGGAAAATTCCTCATTCGGGTGCGGCTTTCCCAGCAGCCGGACGGCCTGACCCGGGTCAGCCGGCTGACCTATGAGGCCACCTCCGAAGCGGCGGAAGCCTACGCCCGCCGCGCGGAAAAAGCCGACCCGGAGGAAATGCCCCGTCCCCGCCGCCGGCGCAGGAGAAGCAGCGCCGCAAAGCAGGAAAGTAAGGAAGAATAACGAACAGGCGCACCCGCGAGGGTGCGCCTGAACATTTTCAGAAGAACCATTTCACCGTCCACGACGCCATGAGAAAGCCGACAAAGTCCGCGAACAGCGCCGCCGGAAGGGTGTAGCGGGTCTTTTTGATGCCCGCCGCGCCAAAGTAGACGCTGATGGTGTAAAAGGTCGTCTCCGTGGAACCCAGCATCACCGCTGCCGTGCGGCCGATTTGAGAATCCACGCCGTACTGCGCCATCAGTTCTGCCCCCACCGCAAGGGCGGCGCTGCCGCTGATGGGGCGGATGAGCACGAGCATGGCCGTCTCCGGCGGAATGCCGAAAAAGGAAAAGACCGGGGCAAAGAAATCACTCAGAAGCGCCACCGCCCCGGAAGCGCGAAGCATATGGACGGCGGTCAGCAGCAGAACCAGCGCCGGAAGAATGGTCACAAGGAGTTTCAGCCCGTCCGCGCCGCCCTGAAGGAGAAGGTCATAGGCGTTTTCCCGCTTCCCGAGAGCCAGCGCCGCCGCCAGAAACAGAAGCACCGGAACAATGTAATCCGTCATTTCCGCCAGACCTTTCCCAGCACCCACGCCGCCGTGACCCCCAGTCCGGCAGAGCACAGGCTCGTGACCCACACTGCCGGGAGAATATCAAAGGGAGTCGCGCATCCCAAGGCGCTGCGGACAGCCGCCACATTCGCCGGGATCAGCTGGATGGAGGCGGTGTTCAGCACGATCAGACGGCAAAGCTCGTCCGTGGCGGTGCCGCCACGCTTCATCCGCTGCGCCGCCTGAATGCCCATGGGCGTGGCGGCGTTGCCGAGGCCGAGAAAATTCGCACAGATGTTGGCGCTCAGACTTTCCGCGAGGGCAGCGTCCTCCTTTGTGCTGGGAAACACCCGGTGCAGCAGGGGGCGCAGAAGCCGGGAGAGCATTTGCGTGATTCCGGCGTGCTCCATCAGCCGTCCCGCCCCCGTCCACAGGCACAGGCTCCCCGCCATGGACAGGGCAAGCTGTATCCCGGCCTGTGCGCCGCTGACCGTGGCCGCCGCCAGCGCGCTGCCGTTGCCCAGAACCAGCGCACAGAGAATGCTTATCAGAACGATGCCCGTCCATATCCAGCTCATGACCATGCGCATTCCTCCTTTAAGGCATGGTATGCGGATAAGAAATGGAAAAGAATGGAAATGTTTCGACAAAAATTTCAGTTTGTTGTAAAAAGTATTTGACTATAGTAAATAAAATTAGTATAATGATAATGCAAATAAGCCGCTGGAAAACGAAGGAAGGGAGCTGACCGCAATGAAGTCTACGGGCATTATCCGAAAGGTAGATGAGCTTGGCAGAATCGTGCTGCCCATTGAACTGCGCCGCACACTGGACATCGCGGAACGGGACGAGTTGGAGATCTACATGGAAAGTGATCGCATCATCCTGCAAAAGTTCGAGCCGGCGTGCGTTTTCTGCGGTTCTTCCCGAGGGCTGATCTCCTACCGGCAGAAGAACATCTGTCAGGAATGCATCAGAAACATGACGGAATTTTGAAAAAGACCCCGAATGACTTCAAAAGTCATTCGGGGTCTTTTAACGCAATATCGTAAACCACATTTTTGGGAAGTCCCAGCTCTGCGGCGGTCTGCTTGACCGCATCCTTGCGGCTGAGCCCCTGAGAAATCAGCTGGGCGACACGGGCGGCGGCGTCGTCCTCTGAGGCGGATTCCTTTGCCGTTTCCGGCGCGCCCGCGACGATGAGAACGAATTCCCCCTTCGGCGGCGTTTCGGTGTACTTTGTCAGGGCTTCCCCCAGTGTGGTGCGGACGACTTCTTCATGAAGCTTTGTCAGCTCCCGGCACAGACTGACGGGGCGGTCAGCGCCGAAGACTTCCGACATATCCGCCAGCGTGGACACCAGCTTGTGGGGGGCTTCGTAGAAGATCATCGTCCGGGTTTCGGTTCGCAGGGCGTCCAGATGCTCCCGGCGGCTTTTTTTTGCCGTGGAGAGGAAGCCCTCAAAGCAGAACCGGCCGGTGGACTGCCCGGAAATGCTCAGCGCCGTGATGGCGGCGCAGGGACCGGGGATGGCGCAAACGATGATGCCGGCTTCAGCGCACTGCTTGACCAAGTCCTCCCCGGGGTCGGAGATGGCGGGACTGCCCGCGTCGGAGACCAGCGCGCAGGTCTCCCCGGCGAGAATGCGGTCAACGATCCGGTCGCCCTTCGTGGCCTTGTTATGCTCGTAGTAGCTGACAAGGCTTTTTTTGATGCCCAGATGGTTGAGTAGTTTCAGCGTCACCCGCGTATCCTCGGCGGCGATGAAGTCGGCGCTTTCCAGCGTCTCCCGGCAGCGCAGGGAGATATCCCCCAGATTGCCGATGGGGGTCGGGACAAGATACAGCATTCCAGCCATGTGAAACCTCCTAGAGATGGTAAATTCGGCGGTATTGCTCGGTGGGGGCACCGCTCAAGTCGTGGAGGACGATCTCCTCCCATTTAAGACCGGGCTTTCCGCCCTTGCGCAGCTGAAGCAGGACAAGATTCACCGGGGAATCCGCCTGATGGCGCACAAGGCACAGCCGCTTGGCTTCCAGATTGACCTCCGAACCCCGGACGATCAGCTCGGCCAGCCGCTCCGGACGGTGGACGAGGAAAAAGTCGCCGCCGTATTTCAGCGCCCAAGCGGCGGCCCTGAACAGGTCGGCGGGGGAGCAGGCGTCCTCCCGGCGGGCAAGGGCGGCGGTGCGGCTGGCGGGGCCGCCGGAAAAATAGGGGGGATTGGAGACGCAGACATCAAAGCTTCCCGGAGGAAAACTGCCGGGAACTTGCCGCACATCGACGCATATACTTTCCATGCGGGTCGTCAGGCCGTTGCGGCGGATGTTGTCGATGGCGGCGAGGTGGGCACTCTGAGACAGCTCCACGCCGGTGACGCGGCAGCTTTCATTCACGGCGCACAGCAGCAGCCCCAGTGTGCCGCAGCCGGAGCCGAGATCCAGCACCCGGGCGTTTCTGGGGAGCCTGACAAAATGGGACAGCACCATGGAATCGGTGCTCAAGGGAAAAGCGCCTTCCGGCAGGTTCAGGGTAAATCCGTTGGGTAACTGCTCCATGAATGCCTCCCGTGGTGATATTTATGCTATTATACAACAAAAAATCGGCCTGCGCAAGCATTTGCGCAGGCCAATTCGGGTCTGAGAAAGATTAGCCTTCCTCGATAGCGTCGGCGGGGCACTGATCGGCGCAGGAACCGCAGGAAACGCAGATATCGGGGTTGATCTCGTACTTGCCGTCACCCTCGGAAATAGCCTCGACAGGGCACTGCTCGGCGCAGGAGCCGCAGGCGACGCAGCGGTCAGTAATCGTGTAAGCCATGGTGTTACCTCCATTTATCTAATATGTATTGCACGCCACACAACTAGCGTATCCCCATTGTAACATGGTTTTCCCAAAAAGCAATTCCTTTTTTATAAAAAATTTTTGAATAATTTCTGCCTTGGGTGGTGAGAATTTTCCGGAACAGGAAAGGGAAAAACCATTAACTCGGGAGGGATACCGTGCATTACGATATACTGACGTCCGACCTGATACAGCGTGCCGCCCAACTGGCGAGAAGTCTGGGACACAGCTACGTCGGCTCTGCCCATCTGCTGCTGGTGATGGCGCGGGAACCCGGGGTGGCGGGGCAGACCCTCCGGCTTCTGGGCATGGACCCGGACCTGACGGAGGCGATGGCCCGGCTGCTCTACGGGCAGGGGACGCCGGAACTGCCCCTGCCTCAGGGACTGACCGGGGAGTCGCGGGAGCTTCTTCGTGGGGCGGCGCGGGAGGCAAAGCATCTGGGCAGCCGGGAAATTACGCCGCAGCATCTGCTGCTGGCGATGGCAAGACGGGAAAACAGCGACGCATATGAGCTTTTGAAGCTCAACGGCATCAGCACCGACGAGCTGTTTACCCATGCGGTGGACTATCTGCACTGGGAGCAGGGCGCTCCCGTGAGAGGAAAAAAGGAGGCGGTCACAACGAAACTTTTGGAGCAGTTCAGTGAAGATCTGATTCTCAAGGCGTCAGGCATGGACCCGGTGATCGGGAGAGAACGGGAGATCGACACGGTCATCGGCATTCTGTGCCGGAAAAACAAGAATAACCCCGCACTGGTCGGCGAGCCGGGGGTGGGAAAAACCGCCATCGCCGAGGGGCTTGCCCAGCGGATGGCTGTGGGCAACGTGCCGCCCCAGCTGAAGGACAAAAGGCTGGTGAGTCTGAACATGGCGTCTCTGGTTGCCGGAACCAAGTACCGGGGCGAATTCGAGGAACGTCTGCGGGACGTGCTGGGGGAAATCCGCCGCAGCGGAGACGTGATTCTTTTCGTCGATGAAATGCACACCATCGTCGGCGCGGGCGCGGCCGAGGGCGCCATTGACGCGGCGAACATCTTCAAGCCCGCTCTGGGACGGGGCGAGCTGCAAATGCTGGGCGCGACGACCCGGGAGGAATACCGGAAGTATATTGAAAAGGACGCCGCGCTGGAGCGCCGGTTCCGCCCGGTGGTGGTGGAGGAGCCGGGGGAGGAGGCAACGCTGGCGATCCTCCGGGCGCTGAAGCCGGGGCTGGAACGGCACCACCATCTGCGGATCTCCGAGGAAGCGGTGAAGGAGGCGGTGCGCCTGTCCCGGCGGTATCTGCCCGACCTGTATCTGCCGGACAAAGCCATCGATCTGCTGGACGAGGGCGCTGCCCGGGCGCGGATGGAGGAAATGCAGCTGTCCCGGGGCGGCCCCGCCAGAAAAGAGCTGGAACAGGAGCTGAACGAAGCGGTACGGGAACGGAAATTTGAAAAGGCCGCCGAACTGCGGGACAAAATGCAGCACCTGTCGAAGCCCGCCGACGGAAAACGCGCCCGGTGCGTCACCGGGGCGGACATTGCGTGGGTGGTCTCCGCCCGGACGGGGATTCCCGTGGGGCGGCTCACCGCCGGGGAACGGGAACGGCTGCTGGGGCTGGAAGGATTGCTGTCCGCCCAGGTGGTGGGGCAGAGCAAAGCTGTCAGCGCCGTGGCCGAGGCGGTGCGCCGGGGCTACTGCGGCATCCGGGACGGGTCGCGGCCCATTGCGTGCCTGCTGTTCACGGGACCCACCGGCGTGGGAAAGACGGAGCTGTGCCGGGCGCTGGCGCAGGAGGTCTACGGCAGCCGGGACGCCATGATCCGGCTGGACATGACGGAATATATGGAAAAGCAGTCGGTCTCCCGCTTGATCGGCGCGCCTCCCGGATATGTCGGCTATGAGGAAGGCGGCAAGCTGACGGAGGCGGTTCGCCGCCGCCCCTATTGTCTGGTGCTGATGGATGAGCTGGAAAAAGCCCATCCTGACGTGTTGGGCATTCTGCTGCAAATCATGGAGGAAGGAACGCTGACGGATTCCACGGGGCGGCACGTCAGTTTCAAGAACGCCATTGTGGTCATGACTTCTAATGTTGGCGGTCAGATTCGGGGCGACGGGCTGGGCTTCTGCGCCGGGGGACGAAGCGCGGAAATCGGCGAAGCGCTGCAGCAGGCGTTTTCCCCGGAATTTCTGGGACGAATCGACCAGACGGTGTGCTTCGAGCCGCTGGGGACCGGTGCTTTGGAAGCCATCACATGGAAATATCTGCGGCAGCTTCAGGAGCGGACGGCGGCGCTGGGGACCCAGCTGCTGCTGCCCCCGGAACTGGCGACGGAGCTGTTGAAAAAGCGCCCCGGAAAGGACGGTGCCCGACAGATCCGCCGCCTTGTGCAGACCGAGTTGGAGGGGCCACTGGCGAGCTACCTGCTGCGCTGCGGGAAGAAACCCGCACGGGTCAAGCCAAAACTGGAGGACGGAAAGCTGGTTTTTTGACGCTCTGGGGTGCGGTGAAGGCGTGGTTATCTGAAATGAAGCTGAGAAAACGCCTGCTTTATTAGAACAAATATGCGAATATCCCCCGATTTCTGGCGGAAATCGAAAAATCCCTGAGAAAAAGATTGATTTTTTCCCTTGCGGGTAGTATACTGTCTCTACATGGAGTAAAAGGGCAGTAAAGTGGAGCGAAAGGGAGGTGAGCGCCGTGATCGGGAAATATCCTGCGAAGCTGGACGAAAAGAGCCGCCTGTTCGTTCCGTCCAAGCTGAGGACGGAGCTGGGGGACACCTTTTTTGTCACCCTCGGCGTCAACTGCGGTCATCGCTGTCTCACCGTCTACACTGCCGAGGAATGGAAGCGCCTTTCGGATAACTACAATGCCATGAGCATTTCCCAGCGCTCCGGCGCAACCAGCCTGATTTTTATGAACGCCGCCGAATGCAGTCCGGATAAGCAGTACCGTTTCGGCCTGACGCAGTTTCTCTTAAGCTACGCCGGAATTGACCGGGAGGTCATGATCGTCGGCCGGGCGGGACAGGCGGAGATCTGGGACGCGAAGGAATTCGCCGACTTTGAGCGGGAGAACCTGACCCCGGAGAAGCTGTTGGCGTCCCTGGAGGCAATCGGCCTATGAGTGAATTTCATCATGTTTCCGTGCTGTTAGAGGAATGCATCGAGGGGCTTGCCATCAAGCCCGACGGCATTTATGTGGACGGAACGTTAGGCGGCGCGGGACATTCCAGCCGCATTGCCGCGAAGCTCACAACCGGGCGGCTCATCGGCATCGACCGGGACAACGTGGCGCTGGAAGCGGCGGCGGAACGGTTGAAGCCCTATGAAGACCGGGTCACGCTGGTTCACGCCAATTTCTGCGACATGGATGAGGCGCTCGAGAAACTGGGCATCGATAAGGTGGACGGCATCCTGCTGGACTTGGGCGTTTCCTCCCCCCAGCTGGACGACGGGCAGCGGGGCTTTTCCTATATGACGGACGCGCCGCTGGATATGCGCATGAACGGCGAGGACGTCCGGGACGCCCGTCAGATCGTGAACACATGGTCTTACGAGGAACTCAAGCGTATTTTGTATGATTACGGCGAGGAGCGCTTTGCGCCCCGGATCGCCGCGGCCATCTGCCGCCGCAGGGAGCAGGCGCCCATCGAGACGACGCTGGAGCTGGTGGACGTGATCAAAAGCGCCATGCCCGCTTCCGCTCTGCGGGAGAAGCAGCACCCGGCCAAGCGCAGCTTTCAGGCCATCCGCATCGCCGTCAACGACGAACTGGGGGCGGTGGAAACGGTGATGAAAAAAGCCGTTCCGCTGCTGAATCCCGGCGGACGGCTGGCGGTGATCACCTTCCATTCTCTGGAAGACCGCATTGTGAAAAACGCCATGGCGGAGGCGGCGAAGGGCTGCACCTGCCCGCCCAGTTTCCCGGTCTGCGTCTGCGGCAAGAAGCCCCAGGTGCGGATCGTGACCCGCAAGCCCATTGTTTCCGGGGAAGAAGAGCTGGAACGGAATCCCAGAGCGCGCAGTGCCAAACTGCGTATCTGCGAAAAACTATAAATTATAACAGGCAAATTGCCGGAAAGGGGATAGAATGATGACAGAAAAGCCCAAAATTCAGTACATTGGTCAGTTCTATGTCCCCGGCAGCGAGGCGCAGGTGCTTGCGCCGAAGAAAAAGAAGAAAAAGGCCAAAACAAAGCTCCCCATCGCAAAGCAGGAGCAGGTAAAGGCGATCTATATCGACCCCGTGGCGCTGATTGGCATCACGGTGGCAGTGGTGATGCTGGCAGTCATGGTGGTGGGAGCATTGCAGCTGCGCAGCGACTGGGCGCAGTATGAGCAAATGTCCAACTACGTCTCCCGGCTGAACCAAAACAACGCCGAGCTGGAACGCACCTACCGGGACGGCTACGATCTGGAGGACATCCGGGACAAGGCGCTGGCGCTTGGCATGGTGCCGGTGGAGGAAGTGCCGAGCAGAACCATCACCGTCACACTCTCCCAGCCGAAGCCGGAACGGACGCTCTGGGACGACATCGTCTGGTTCTTTGGCGGCCTGTTCGGGGACGGGGAATCCGCTTCCTTCGGCTGAGCGGCAAATGTATGGCTTTCCCTGCATAAAGTCCGTCCCTCCTCATAAAGTAAGATAGCAGCTGCACTGGGCGGCGAGGGATTCCCTTGCTGCCCAAAGTTGTATCTTGACGGAAAGGCCGGTGGCTTATGGGGAGGAAGAAGCGGGAATTTAACCGTCTGCGGCTGGACAGCGGCCAGCACAGGCGCATCATGCTGGTATCCGCGCTGCTGGGGGCGCTGGCCTTCCTGCCGGTGGGGCTGCGGCTGTACAACCTGATGGTGACAAATTACGATTACTATTCCTCCCTCGCTCTGCGCAACCAGACCCGCACGACGACGGTGACCGCCGACAGGGGGGACATCTTCGACCGGAATATGAATATTCTGGCGACCTCCGTCAGCGTGGAAAATGTGTATCTCGACCCCCACGAGCTGAAGCAGTCCAAGGCGGATATTCCCGAAATTGCCCGGACGCTGGGAGAAATTCTGGGGAAAGACCCCGCATGGATAGAGGAACAGGCGGCGGACATCAAACGTCGCTACAAGCAGGTCGGCACCCGCATTGACGAGGAAACCGCCGGGAAAATCCGGGATTACATCAATGAAAAGGGCATTTCCGGCATTCATCTGGAACCCACGTCCCAGCGGGTCTACCCCTATGAAACGCTGGCGGCGCAGGTCGTCGGCTTCACCAACGCATCCAACGAGGGCTGTGAAGGGGTGGAAGCTGCCTACAACAGCTTCCTCGCGGGCAGCACGGGCAGAGTCATCACCACAAAGGGCAATAACGAAATGGATATGCCCTTTTCCTATGAAAACTACGTTTCCTCCCGGCAGGGGGACAGTGTGATCTTAACGCTGGACGCCACGGTGCAGGCGTGCCTTGAAAAGCAGCTTTCTGCCGCCATCGCCCGCTATGACGTCCAGAACGGCGCCTTCGGGCTGGTGATGAACTGCAAGACGGGAGAAATCCTCGCCATGGCCACGCTGGGCAGCTATGACCCCAACAACTATCTGGAAATCGCCGACGAGGGAACGGCGGCGCAGCTGGAAGAAATGAAACGGGTCTACCTCGCCGAGCCGGAGGGGAGCGAAGCCTACGAGGCTGGGAAGACGGCCTATGGGGAAGCCCTCTCCGCCGCCCGATTGAAGCAGTGGCGCAACCGGGTAATCTCCGACGGCTATGAGCCGGGTTCTACATTCAAGGTGCTTACCATGTCGGCGGCGCTGGACTGCGGCGCGATCGACCTGAATACCCCTTTCCACTGCTCCGGTTCTGAGCAGATTCCGGGACGTGCCCAGCGGCTCCACTGCTGGCGCTCCACGGGACACGGGGCGGAAAAAACGCCTCAGGCGCTGCAAAATTCCTGCAACATCGCCTTCGCCCACATCGCCCTGAAGCTGGGCGGGGAGCGGTTTTATGAATACGTCAAAAACTTTGGGGTGCTGGAAAAAACCGGCATCGACCTCGCGGGAGAGAGCAAGGGCGTCTTTTTCGACAAAGCACTGGTCACGGACACGGACAAATGGGGGACGGCGTCCCTGACCTCCGGTTCTTTCGGCCAGACTTTTAAGATCACCCCCCTGCAGCTGGTGCGGGCGATTTCGTCCGTGGTCAACGGCGGGCAGCTGATGGAGCCGTACATCGTCTCGGAGATTCTGGACGCCGACGGCAATACGGTGATGAAGGCGGAGCCGACGGTGGTGCGCAGAACCATTTCCAAGGAGACCTCCGACACCATGCGCACCCTCATTGAGTCCGTCGTTACGGAGGGAACGGCAAAAAATGCCAAAGTTGCCGGGTTTTCCATCGGCGGAAAGACCGGAACCAGTGAAAAAATTGACGTTTTTGACGAGAATGGCCAGCGCGTGCAGGATAAAATCGTATCTTTTGTGGGGATTGCGCCTATGGACGATCCGGAGTATATTATACTTGCCGCATTGGATACACCGTCCCGGACAACGGGAATTTACATTTCCGGCGGCGTCATGGCGGCGCCCACCGTGGGCGCGGTGATGGCGGACGTGCTGCCATACTTAGGCGTGAAGCAGTCCTTTTCCGAGGACGATATCGCGGGAAAGCAGATCGTCATGGAAGACCTGACCGGCATGACGGCGAAGGATGCCCAGACGCTTCTGAAAAAAGAAGGGCTGACGGCGGCAATTTCCGGCAGCGGCGAAACGGTGACGGGGCAGATCCCGTCTCCCGGACAGACCGTCCCCGGCGGAAGCCAGGTGCTTCTGTTCCTGGGGCAGACCCCGGAGCCGGAAACGGTGAAGGTTCCCGATTTTTACGGCATGAACCGCCAGCAGGCCAGCGACGCCGCAGGTGCGCTGGGGCTGTACATTCTGGTGACGGGGAATGATGAAATTTCCACCGGCGTGACCGTGACGGCGCAGAACGTGGCCAAGGATACCGAGGTTCCCGCGGGAACGACGATCACGCTGGTATTCGCGGATACTGCGGCCAGAGACTGACAACGGAGGATAAATATGAAGCTGAAGGAACTTTTGACGGGCATTTCCGTTCTGGAATGCACCGCGGACCCGGAGCTTGAAATCAAAGAGATTTTCTACGATTCCCGGAAGGTGACCCCGGGCAGCCTGTTTGTGGCCGTGTCCGGCTTTGCTGCCGACGGAAATAAATTTATTCCCATGGCCGCGGAAAAGGGCGCGGCGGCGGTGGTCACGGCGAAGAAGCCGGAGACGGATATTCCCTATGTTCTGGTGGAATCCGACCGGCTGGCGCTGGCGCTGCTGGGGCGCAACTTCTTTGGCCGTCCGGCGGAGCATATGACCATGATCGGCATCACCGGCACCAATGGAAAAACGTCCTCCACGCTTCTTCTAAAGCAGGTTCTGGAAACCTGCCTGGGGGCGAAGGTGGGGCTGATCGGCACCATGGCCAATATGATCGGGCAGGAGACCATCCCCACCGAGCGAACCACCCCGGAGAGCTTTGAATTGCAGGCGCTGTTCGCAAAAATGCGGGACGCGGGCTGCACCCATGTGGTGATGGAGGTTTCCAGCCACGCCATTTCCTTGGAGCGCATCGGCGGCATTCATTTTGACGTCGCCGCCTTTACCAACCTGACGGAAGACCATCTGGACTTCCACAAGACCATGGACGCCTATTGCGAAGCCAAGGCCGAGCTGTTCCGCCGCTGCCGTCTGGCGGTCGTCAATGCGGACGACAGCTATTCGGACAGGATTCTCGCGGCGGCCGCCTGCCCGGTGCTGACCACGGGCGTACACCGTCCCGCCGATCTGCGGGGCGAAGATCTGGAGCTTCTGGCGCAGGGCATTCGCTTTACGGCCGTATCCGGCGAGGAACGGGCGGCGGTGTCTCTGCCCATCCCCGGAAAGTTCACCGTCTACAACGCGCTGACGGTTATGGGTATCGCAAAGCAGCTGGGCATTTCCCTGACGGACTGCGCCGCCGCACTGAAAACGGCCTCCGGCGTCAAGGGCAGGGTGGAGGTAGTCCCCACCCCCGGAAAGCCCTACAGCATCCTCATTGACTATGCCCACACCCCCGACGGACTGGAAAACGTGCTTTCCTCCGTGAAGGATTTCTGCAAGGGCCGGGTCATCGCGGTATTTGGCTGCGGCGGCGACCGGGACCCCATGAAGCGGCCCATTATGGGACATATCGGCGTGAAGCTGTCGGATTTTGCCGTCATCACCTCGGATAACCCCCGCACGGAAGACCCCATGGCCATCATCGAGGACATCCTGACAGGGGTAAAACAGGAAGACGGGGAATATATTGTTATCGAAGACCGGCGCGCGGCCATCAGATATGCTATGGACATTGGGAAAAAAGATGATATAATTATTCTGGCAGGAAAGGGTCATGAGACCTATCAGGACATCGGCGGCGTAAAGCGCCACTTGGATGAACGGGAAGAGGTTGCCGCCCACCTGCGGGAAAAAGAGGAAACAGCATGGGAAAATTAACGCTCAGACAGGCCGCCGAGTGGTGCGGCGGTGCGGTGGAAGAAAAATACGCGGACGTCGAATTTTTAGGCGCGGCCAATGACACCCGGGTCATGCAGCCGGGGCAGCTGTTTATCGCGCTTCAGGGCGCGCGGGACGGCCACGACTTCATCAAAAAGGCTATGGACAGGGGCGCTGCGGCGGCTCTGTGCAGCCGCAAGGTGGGGGACTACCCCGCGATCTATGTGGACGACCCCCGCATTGCTTTGGGGAGAATCGCCCGGGAAGAACTGAAACGCATCGGCGCAAAGGTGGTGGCGGTCACCGGCTCCGTGGGCAAGAGCACCACGAAGGAAATGGTCGCTGCCGTGCTGGAACAGGCTTTCGTCACCAGTAAGACCCCGGCCAACCACAATAACGACATCGGAATGCCCATGGCGGTGCTTGCCATGCCGGAGAATACCGAGGTCGCGGTGCTGGAAATGGGCATGAACCATTTCGGCGAAATTGCCTACCTGTCCCAGATCGCAAGACCGGACGTGGCCGTTATCATCAACATCGGCACCGCCCACATTGAATTTCTGGGCACGCAGGAGGGAATTCGGCAGGCGAAAATGGAGATCGTGGAGGGCATGACCCCTCACGGGATGCTCCTGCTCAACGGCGACGATTTTCTCCTGCGGAATCTGGACAAGGAGCCGCAGCAGCGGGTTACATACTTCGGTTCCTCCGAAGGCTGTGCCGTCCGGGCGTTTGACGTCAATCAGGACGGCGACTATCTGCACTTCCGGGTGGAGGCCGGGCGGCTGTCCTTCCCGGTGAAGATGCTTCTGGAAGGCGAGCACTACGTCAACGACGCGCTGGCGGCGGTGACGGTCGGCCTGAAGCTGGGGGTGCTGCCCGAAAAGATTCAGGCGGGGCTTTCCCAGTTCCGGAACATTTCCGGCCGACAGGAGATCATCCAGGCCGGCGGCATGACCATCATCAAGGACTGCTACAACGCAGGCCCCGAGTCCATGGCGGCGGCGCTGGCCGTCCTTGGAAAGAAGCAGGGGCGGCGGATCGCGGTGCTGGGTGACATGCTGGAACTGGGGGACTGCACCCAGGCGGAGCACTACCGGGTGGGCAGGATCGCCGCGGAGAAAGCGGATTTTGTCTTTGCCTACGGCCCCAATTCCGGGCGCATTATCAGCGGAACCATCACCGGCGGTATGCCGGAGACCCGGGGAAGAGCCTTTACAAACCGGGAGGAGCTGGTCGCGGCGCTGAAACGCACGGCAAAGCCCGGCGACGTGCTGCTGTTCAAGGCCAGCCACGGTATCCATCTGGAACAGGTTCTGGACGAGTTCTTAGGCGAAGAGAAGTAACGGAGGAAGAAGTCATGACAAGAATCTTGATTACGGCGGCGGCGGGCTGCATCCTGACCGGCGGCATTGGGTATCTGCTGCTGCCGGTGCTGCGGGCGCTGAAAGCCGGACAGTCCATTCGGGAGATCGGCCCCACATGGCACAACAGCAAGGCCGGCACCCCCATGATGGGCGGACTGATGTTCATTTTCGGGACAATTCTCTGTCTGGTGGGCAATTTCCCCGCCATGAGCGATGATTCCCCGTTTTATGTGCTGGCGCTTGCCCTGTGCTTCGGCCTCATCGGGTTTCTGGACGATTTTACCAAGGTCAAATTCCACCGGAATCTGGGCCTGACGACGCTCCAGAAGGCCATGCTGCAAATGGCGGTATCGGCGCTGTTCCTGTACGCCATGTACCGTTCCGGCTTTATGGATACCCATCTGTACATTCCCTTCATGAATGTGAGCTTCCAGCTGCACCCCATCGTCTATATTTTCTTTGCCATGTTCGTCATGGTGGGGACGGACAACGCGGTGAACCTCACCGACGGTGTGGACGGCCTGTGCGCCAGCATCACCCTGCCTGTGATGATATTCTTTACCGCTGCGGCCGCCGCCATGGGCAAATACGATCTGGCACTGCTGCCCGCGGCTCTGTCGGGCGGACTGGTCGCATACCTCTTTTATAACTGGCATCCCGCTAAGGTCTTCATGGGAGACACCGGCTCGCTGTTCTTAGGCGGCGTGGTGTGCGCCATGGCCTTCGCGCTGGAGATGCCCCTGATTCTGATTCTGATCGGCTTTGTGTATGTCTGTGAAGCCATGTCCGATATTTTGCAGGTCTCCTATTTCAAGGCGACCCACGGCAAGCGCCTGTTCAAGATGGCGCCCATCCACCACCATTTTGAAATGTGCGGCTGGAAGGAAGAAAAGATCGTGCTGGTGTTTGCCGGTGTGACGGCGGCCATGTGCGTGCTGGCCTGGTTCGGCATCGCCGGTCTCGTCGGTTAATTATCCACTCCTGAAAGGAAGTATCTTATGGCGTCGGAGCGTGACCTCCATGCCAAAGAGAAACGCCGCCCGGGACTTTCCCGGACGGGGGAAAGCGTCGATTACCCCTTTTTGCTGCTGGTGCTTCTGCTGCTGACGGTGGGACTGGCTATGCTGTATTCGGCAAGCTACGCCCAGAGCGAATACGACACCAGCTACGAAATTTCCACAAAATATCTCCAGAAACAGGCGGTTTGCGCCGCGATCGGTCTTGCTGCCATGTTCTTTTTCAGCCGGATACCCACGGGCGTCTGGTACCGGTTCGCATGGCCGCTGTACGGCGTGAGTATCGCGCTGCTGCTGAGCGTCCTTGTCATCGGCGAGGAGGTCAACGGCGCGCGGCGCTGGATCAATCTGGCGGGCATTCAGTTTCAGCCCTCCGAGATCGCGAAATTCACCATGATCCTGCTGTTCGCTCGCCTGACCCGGCTGTACGGGCAGGACGCGAAAACCTTCCGCCACGGCGTTCTGGGCTTCGGTCTGGCGCTGATGGGGATTCTGGTTCCGCTGGCACTGGAAAAGCACCTGTCGGCCATTATGCTCATGGGCATGGTGGCGGTGGTGATGATGTTCGTGGCGGGCACCCGAACCAGATGGCTTCTGGCCGGGGCGGGGGCTGCCGCCGTGTTCGTGGTCGTCTACATCAGCTTTATGGGCTACGCCGGCGACCGGGTCACCGCGTGGCTCCACCCGGAACTTGACCCGGGAGACACCGGATACCAGATCTTGCAGTCGCTGTACGCCATCGGCTCCGGCGGCCTGTTCGGGCTGGGCTACGGCAAGTCCCGGCAGAAATATCTGTACCTGCCTTTTCAATATAATGACTATATCTTTGCGGTGATCTGCGAGGAGCTGGGACTGGTGGGGGCAATGGCAATCGTTGCGCTGTTTGCCGTCACCATCCTGCGGGGCTACTGGATCGCGCTGAACGCCCGTGACCGGTTTTCCACCGTCCTTGCGGCGGGGCTGGTGACGCTGATCGCGGTGCAGACCATTCTGAACCTGTGCGTGGTCACCAATCTGCTCCCTTCCACCGGCATTGCGCTGCCGTTTTTTTCCTATGGCGGCACGGCGCTGGCGGTGAATCTGGGGGAAATGGGCATTGTTCTGGGCATTTCCAGAGGGCGAAACCGGAGAAAAATACAGGAGGCATGACCTATGAATCTGATTTTTACCTGCGGCGGCACGGCGGGACACATCAACCCGGCCATCGCGGTTGCCAATATGATGCGGGAACGCCACCCGGACTGCAATATCCTCTTTATCGGCGCAAAGGGGCACATGGAGGAAAAGCTGGTGCCGCAGGCGGGGTATGACCTCAAATGCCTGGAAGGTTCCGGCCTCAGCCGGGGAAAGAACCTGGCCGCAGTGAAAAAGAACCTCCACGCAGTGAAATGCGTGCGGGAGGGCGTGAAGGCATGCAAGAAGATTTTCCGGGAATTCAAGCCCGATGTGGTCATCGGCACCGGCGGCTATGCCAGCTTCCCGGCGCTGTACGCAGCCCAGTCCATGGGCATTCCCACCTGCGTCCACGAGAGCAACGCTGTCCCCGGCGTCACCACCCGTCTGGCGGCGAACAAGGCCAGCCGGGTGCTGGTGGCCTTTGAGGAAAGCGTCCGCCACTACAAGCACCCGGAAAAGGTGGAAGTCGTGGGAATGCCCGTGCGCAGAGAGTTCATTTTCGACACCAAAGAGGAAGCGAGAAAGGAGCTGGGCTTGAGCGGCTTCGTGGTCGTCTCCGCTTTCGGCAGTCAGGGTGCGAAGGTCATGAACGAGACCATCGCGGACATGATGCCTCTGGAGCAGGCCGACGGCTTCCCCTTCCACCACATTCACGCCACCGGCAGCTTCGGCAAGGAGTGGATGCCTAAGCGTGTCATGGACAACGGCGTGGACTGGAAGAACTGTCCGGCGCTGGATATCCGGGAGTATATTTACGATATGCCCACCGTCATGGCGGCGGCGGATATCGTCATCGGCCGGGCGGGCAGCGCCACCTGCAATGAGATCGGCGCTTCCGGCACGCCCTGCATTCTGATTCCCTCGCCCAATGTGACGAACAACCATCAGGAAAAGAACGCCCGTGTGCTGGAAGCGGCGGGCGGCGCGGTGGTGGTGCTGGAAAAGGACTGCACGCCCGGGAAGCTGTATGAGCTGATCCGTTCGCTGCTGGCGGACGAAGACCGCCGCAGGGAAATGTCCCGGAAGCTGCACACGATGGTTCGGTTGGATTCCGCGGAACGGATATGTGATATTGTGGAGCAGCTGACCCAAAGCGAAAAATAACCCGCCTTACCCCAGGAGGAACACTATGGATACAACACAGGATAGCCGGGAAAACGGCGGAAAGCGCCGCCCGCAGACAGGCGGGCAGAATCGCGCTTCCCAGCGCCCCGGACAAAGCGCCCCGGAGCAGCGCCCCCGCCGCGCAGCGGAACAAAGCGCTCAGGAGCGCCCCCGCCGTCCGGCAGAGCAGGGGACTCAGGAGCGCCCGCGTCGCGCACCAGAGCAGGGGACTCAGGAACGCCCGCGCCGCGCACCAGAGCAGAACGCCCCGGAACAGCGCCGCCGCGCAGCGGAACAGAGCACTCAGGAGCGGCCCCGTCGCGCACCAGAGCAAAGCGCACAGGAACGCCCCCGCCGCCCGGCAGAACAGGACGCCCAGAGACGCCCCGCACGGCAGGAGAAGCCTGACCGTCCGGCCAAAAGGGAAGCCCAGCCCCGTCAGAGAGCCGGGGAGGAGGCCGCTGCCCGCCAGCGGGCAAAGCACCCCGCCGATTCCCGGAGGGGCGCACCCCGCCGCAAGCCCGTGGACGATGATGTCCCCAACAGGAAGCGCGCCTACGGAAACAGCAAGCCCAAAAAGAAATCGGCGCTGACCATGCTTGCCGAGACGCTCATGAGCGCGAAGAACCGCCCGAAGAAGCGAACCTCCCGGCGAACCGAAAGCAGCCGCCCGAAAACGCCTACACCCGCCGTGATCTATACCCAGCCCCTGCCCTTCAACCGCGACCGGCTGATCGTCCAGCTGATAACGGTGACGGCGGTGGTTCTGGCCATCGTCATGGGACTGTCGGTGTTCTTCAGGGTGGAGACCATCACGGTCACCGGCGCGGATACCTACAGCGCGTGGGCAGTGCGGGAAGCCTCGGGCATTTCCGAGGGAGACAAGCTCCTGACCTTCAGCAAAATCCGCGCCGCCAGCCAGATTATGGCAAATTTGCCCTATGTCAAGGGCGTGCGGATTGGTATAAAATTGCCAGATACGGTCAATATTATGATCGAAGAAGAGAGTGTGGTCTATGCCATCAAGTCCAGCGACGGACAGTGGTGGATGATGGACTCCGACGGCAGGGTCGTGGAGCAGGCGAATAATGCCAAGGCGGCCACGGCCACGCAGGTTTTGGGCGTCACGCTGGAAGCCCCCACGGTCAACGAAAAGGGCGTCGCCACGGAGATGACCCCTAGTGAGACCAACGAACTGGGAGAGCTGATCCCGGTGTCGACCACCGGTGCCCAGCGCCTGACTGCCGCGCTGCAGATCCTCAAGGCGCTGGAAAACAACGACATCGTGGGCGAAGCCGCCAGCGTGGACGTGACCAGCACCGAGGATATTATCCTCTGGTACGGCACCCGGTATCAGGTCAATCTGGGCGACACATCCCGCCTCGATTACAAGGTTGACTGCATGAACGACGCCATTTTGCAGATGAGCGACTACCAGAGCGGCGTTCTGGACATCAGCTTCACCATCTGGCCGAATCAGGTGGGCTATACGCCTTTCGCATGATGTTATTATTTTGTAAATAATTTGCCGAAATGCCAGATTTTCTATTGACCAAATCGGGTTTTCGGGATAGAATGGGAAAGTACAGATGCAAAATTCAGGCAGCAGCGGCTCCGCCGTGTCTGCGAAAGATACATAGGAGGAAGAGATTATGTCCGAAACTATACAGGATCGCGTTGTGAAAATCAAGGTGATCGGTGTCGGCGGCGCCGGCAACAATGTTATCAACCGCATGATCGATGCCGGTGTAGGCGGCGTGGACTTCGTCGTGGTCAACACCGATAAGCAGGATCTGAATAAATCCGTCTGCAAGAACAAGATCCAGATCGGCGAGAAGCTGACCGGCGGCATGGGCGCAGGCTCCAAGCCCGAGATTGGCAAGAAGTCCGCCGAGGAGTCCCGGGCTGCCATTTCCAAGGCACTGGAAGGCACGGACATGGTCTTTATCACCGCCGGTATGGGCGGCGGCACCGGCACCGGCGCGGCTCCCATCGTGGCCGATCTGGCTCACGAGGCCGGTATCCTCACGGTCGGCGTTGTCACCAAGCCCTTCAAGTTCGAGGGCGCGAACCGGATGCGTCAGGCCGAGCAGGGCATCACCGATCTCAGCGGCAAGGTCGATTCTCTGATCATCATTCCCAACGATCGTCTGAAATACGTCACCGACCAGAAGATCACCTTCGCCAACGCCTTCGGCATCGCCGACGATGTGCTGAAGCAGGCTGTGACCTCCATTTCCGAGCTGGTGGGCTTCTGCAAGAACGTCATCATCAATCTGGACTTTGCCGACGTGTCCGCCGTCATGAAGAACGCCGGACGCGCCCACATGGGCGTCGGCACCGCTTCCGGCAGGGAGAAGGCCGAGCAGGCCGCTACGGCCGCCGTTTCCAGCCCGCTGCTGGAGACCTCCATCAACGGTGCTACCGGCGTGCTGGTGAACGTCACCGGCTCCAACGAGATGACGCTGGACGACGTGGAGACCGCTGCCGGGATCGTGCAGGAAGCTGCCAACCCCGACGCCAACATCATCTTCGGCGCTACCATTTCCGACGAATTTCAGGATGAAATGCGCGTGACCGTCATCGCTACCGGCTTCGAGATGAAGCCCGAGAGCTTCGCCCCCAGCGCCGGCGCGGACAAGACCGCCCGCCCCGGCAAGCCCAGCTTTGTCCCCGACGACATTGATACCCCCGTGGCCGCTTCCAAGCAGCCCACCAAGCCGGCGGACATGAGCGATATCGACGAGATTTTCAGCATTTTCAAGCGCTGATAAAATTGGGATAATGTATTGCATCCCGTCCCTTTCGGGACGGGATGTTTTATGCAGTGGGGAGGGATTTTATGGGTGCCTATGAAGCGCTGGCGGCCAGCTATGACCGCCTGACGAACGATGTGGACTACGGGGCAATCGTGGCCTTTTATGAGGAAATTCTGAAAAAAGAGGGGTTAAAGCCCCGGACGGCGGTCGATCTTGCCTGCGGCACCGGCTCGGTGTCGGCGATCCTTGCCGGAAAGGGACTTTCCGTCATCGGCGTGGACATGTCCGAGGAAATGCTCACCGCCGCCCAGCAGAAATGCGCAGACCTCCAAAACCCGCCCCGGTTTGTCCGTCAGAGTCTGCAAAGGCTGTGTCTTCCCAGAGGCATCGACCTCGCCGTCTGCGCCCTGGACAGCCTCGACTATATCACGAACCCGGAGGACTGCAAAGAGGCCATCCGGCGTGTCTGGAAGGCGCTGAACCCCGGCGGGATATTCATTTTCGACGTGAACACCCCGGAAAAGCTCCGCGCCATGGACGGGCAGGTGTTTCTGGACGAGGACGACGACGTTTACTGCGTCTGGCGTGGCGAATTTGACGAAGAAAGCAATATCTGCTCCTACGGCATGGATTTGTTCCAGCGCCGGGGGGAAACGTGGGTTCGTTCTTTTGAAGAACACAGGGAGTATGCCTATTCTCAGGAGCAGCTGACGGCCTACTTAAAAGCTGCGGGCTTCACCCACATCGCGGTCTACGCCGACCGCCGTTTTGAAGCGCCCGTGGCGGGGGAGCAGAGGGTATATTTTAAGGCGAGAAAGGGAAAGATAAAATGAAGGATTACTTAGTCCGGGGCATGAGCATGGACGGCTTTGTGAAGGCCGTGGCCATCCGCTCCACGGAGCTTGTGCGCCGGGGTGCCCAGATTCAGAAAACGACTCCCAACGCCACTGCGGCCTTTGGACGCTGCCTGACTGCGGCTTCCATGATGGGCAACATGCAGAAGGTGGAGGACGGCTCCATGACGCTGCAGGTGCGGGGCGGCGGCCCCATCGGCACCATCACCGTGGTGTCCGATTCCGTGGGCAATGTCCGGGGCTGCGTCACCGAACCGCGGGTGCCGCTGGTGGAGAAATACCCGGGAAAGCTGGACGTGGGCGCGACCGTCGGCACTGACGGCACGCTGACGGTCATCCGCGACCTGCAAATGAAGGAGCCGTATATCGGCTCGACCCAGCTGGTCTCCGGCGAGATCGGGGACGACGTGACCGCCTATTTCGCCCAAAGCGAGCAGACGCCCACGGCCTGCGCCCTTGGCGTGCTGGTTGACCGCGACCAGAGCGTAAAGGTGGCAGGTGGTTATCTGCTGCAGCTGCTGCCCGGCGCACCGGACGAAGTGATCGACACGCTGGAAAAGGGCATTTCCCGGGCTGGGGCGGTGACGCCCATGCTGGAAGCGGGCATGACCCCGGAGGACATTCTGGGGCAGGTCTGCGGAAGTCTCGGCGTGGCGTTTCTGGAAACCACCGAGGTGACGTACAAGTGCTACTGCACCCGTGAGCGGGTGGAGCGCGCCCTGATAAGCCTTGGCAGGAAGGAATTGGAGGAGATCCGGCAGGAGGGCAAGACCTTCCCGGTAGAGTGCCAGTTCTGCGACGCGGTTTACAGCTTCACGCCGGAGGATATTGGAAAACTGCTGGAAAAAATTTGATATTCGGCGGAAAAATGGTGGGAAACGGTGATTGCCCCTAAGCAAAATTCCATAGAAAAAAACGGAAAAAATGCTTGACAAAAAAGGGGTTTCTGTGTATAATAAACCACGTCGCTGAGGTGAAGAGCCGCGGGCGGCGCTGTTTGGGAGCATAGCTCAGCTGGGAGAGCACATGCCTTACAAGCATGGGGTCACAGGTTCGAGCCCTGTTGTTCCCACCATTTATCTGGCCCGGTGGTGCAGTCGGTTAGCACGCCAGCCTGTCACGCTGGAGGTCGACGGTTCGAGTCCGTTCCGGGTCGCCAAATAAAAAGCATCTATGGTGCAGTTGAGCAGAGTATTCTGCTCAATATGCCTCTGTAGCTCAGTAGGTAGAGCAGAGGACTGAAAATCCTCGTGTCGTTGGTTCGATTCCGACCGGAGGCACCATTCTACTGGCCCCGGAATCGAAGCAATTCGATTCCGACGGTCGGCACCAGATGCGGGCGTAGCTCATCCGGTAGAGCGCCACCTTGCCAAGGTGGAGGTAGCGAGTTCGAGCCTCGTCGCCCGCTCCAGAAAAAGATAAGGAACGCGCAGCGTTCCTTATTTCATATGGTACCGTGGCCAAGTGGTAAGGCAAAGGTCTGCAAAACCTTCATTCGCCAGTTCAAATCTGGCCGGTACCTCCAGAAGTGATGTTCACTTTTGATCTCGGACGCAAAAAGTTCGGACAAAAGTGAACATTTCTCTTTTATTTGCTATTTTAGCACCTGCGATGTTTGAAATTTTAGGGTAAAATGTTAACACAAATTTTTGAGTTTCCATTGATCTCCTCCCATCTTTGGAGCCGGTCGGAAACGGTTTTGCCTGATTCATGCGTAGTATGAGCAGCGCCTTTTTTGATTTCAGGGGAAATCTGAAAAAGGGCGCTGATTTTGTATAGAGTTTTCAGAAAGTTATCATTTTTAAACCTGCCGGGATTTTTGTGGTGTGAAGCCATAAGAATCCCGGCTTTTTCCATTTTCAAAAAGGGCGCTGGCTTCCAGCTCCCGATTATCAGTCGTTCTCCCGTAACAAGGAGAGCGGCTTTTTTGTTTTCAGAGTCAATTACCAGCGTCTGAAAAAAGGGCGCCGGAGAATATGGAGGTTAAAAGTGAAAAATCAAATGAGTTCCAAACCTATGAGAACCGTCCCGGAATACCGTGACCATACCGGCCCTCCCGGTTTTGCAGAGAAACCCATCTGTAGGGCATCCCCACTGTGCGAGGGGTGCCCTTTGCCCAGCCATGGATTTTTGTGCCAGGGCGGTGACGGGGAATGTATGCGCACGCGATTGATGAAATTATCTGAGAAGGAGAAGACGAAATGAATATGTCGTTTCCAAGCCGTGAGCAGGTGGCGTCTATCCGGAAGAATTATCCACTCGGCACACGCGTTATGCTGAACAACATGGATGACCCATACTCTCCAGTGGAATCTGGAACCCGTGGTACTGTGCGGTACGTGGACGATTGCGGTCAGCTCGGCGTTGCCTGGGACAATGGGCGCAGCCTGTCGCTGGTTCCCGGCGTGGACAGCTATCGCAGGCTGACCCAGCAGGAGATCGCCCAGGAACAGGGGATGGAGGAGATGAAGCTGTGAGTATACGGACAATCTCGACGGGTCAGCTCCGCCGTATGGGAGATCAGGAAGGTCTGATTCTTCAAGGCTGCGGCGGCGACCCACAGGAGTGGCTGGATGGCATCAATGAGATTCTTGCCCAGGAGTGCATTCTCAAAAAGGGCGCTGGCTTCGAAGAAGCCTATACCTTCCGGCATGACGGGATGACCTGTATGCTGTTCCCCTTCAAAGAGGATATGGAACTGGATGTGGGAAGGCTTGCCGCATGGCGGCTGGCATCCTATTCCACCTTCGGCGGAACATGGTTGTCTGACTATGTACCTAACCGACTGGGCGGTTTTATTCAGGAACAGAAGTCCTCGCTTGAAGGTGCAAAACCCGACTGCCCGCTCATAGGTGAGGACGGCAACATATTCCATATTATGGGAATTGCCTCAGAGGCACTCCGGGAGAATGGAATGCAGGAACAGGCGGAGGAAATGCGCAATAGGATCTTTCAATGCCAGAGCTATGACTCCGCCCTGAGCATTATTGGGGATTATGTGAATATCACAGCCAAAGAGCAATCTGAAGAACTGTCCATGGAAATGAATTAAGGCCGTTATGGAATCCGAGAGGAGACCATAACGGCTTTTTTGCGTTCTGCGGAAGATCTCAGTCCCACATGTGCCTTCTCAGGTAGGATTCCGTATCAAAGTCATATCGGAAGCGAACTCCAGAAATTGACTCGCCGCTAAGAATGGCGGTGTATGCCTTTTGGTGGATTTCATTAAGCTCCCGGTCACCAACAAAAAGGTTGTCAGAGATCATTAGGGCAAAGGCAGCGTCCGGGTATTTCATTTCCAGTTCCGCAATATCCTCCGGCGTGGCGCGCCGCAGAACGCTGATTCCGGGAATGCGGCTGAAAACTGCTTCCTGCTGCTGCAGAAGTTCCTGCCTTGTGTGAGAAATGGCTGTAGTACCCATTGTAAGTATCTCCTTTTGCTGTGCGCACTGGTTGAGATGATACCATGAAATAAGTGAAAGAACAAGACCTGCTAATAAAAATCAAGTCCTAATTTTGCAGAAATTGAAAGAAATTCTATTTTAGAATAGGCGCACTTTAACCAAGCCGCTCCGCGT
>QWCE01002106.1_pt1 | contig 32258 bp, 31 predicted proteins | sample 1972531 | NCBI WGS metagenome assembly QWCE01 (sample SAMN09866716, study PRJNA288562) | Human gut metagenome isolate term4_stool, whole genome shotgun sequencing... | reverse complement strand
AGTAGCAATTGATAAAAATAATTTTGATTACTATAATAAAAAAGTAATTAAGAATTATACAGTTAGATATACTGATAATTTATATCAAACATATAATTTTAATAGTAATGCATCAGATACTTTTAATAGTTTATTTATTGAATATATTAATTATTTAGATCCTAGTTTAATTACTAATGAAGGGGTATTAAGCAATAAAGTTATTGTAAGAAGTGGAACTTTATTAGGAACTGTTGCAACTTATATTTTGTATATTGTGTTTATTGGTATTATTGTAGGGTTAATAGTTTATAAATCTACTAAAAAGATTAAAATTGCTAATAGAATTAAAAAAGAAGATAAGATGAGATTTATTGATCAATTAACTTCTTTAAAAAATCGTAACTATTTAAATGAAAATATAGCAAATTGGAATAAAAATACAATTTATCCACAAACTACAATTGTTATCGACTTAAATAATATTCAATATATTAATGATACTTATGGTTACGAAGAAGGAGATAAACAAATTAAAGCTGCAGCTAATATTTTAATTAAATTGCAATTAGACAATTCAGATATAATGAGAACTGATGGAACAGAATTCTTAGTTTATTTAGTAGGCTATTCTGAAAAACAAATAGCTAGTTACATGCGTAAGCTTTATAAAGAGTTTAAAAAATTACCATATGATTATGGTGTTGTAATGGGTTATGATACTATTAATGATGATATTAAATTATTAGAAGATGCTATAAATGAAGCTACTGTAGCAATGAAGGAAAAGAAAAATGAAAAAGAGAATGAAAAATCTCAATAACAAATTCAAACGCTTTTTAAAAAATTTTTTAAAGACTTTAAGAAGGCCTGAAATGTCTATATTACCTGGACATTTGGCTTTCTTCTTTGTTTTAAGTGTTGTTCCAATTTTAACACTTATAAGTTATGGGGCATCTTATTTGCATATTTCTGCTGATTTCTTAGCTAATTTCGTGGCTAAAGCTTTTTCTAAAGATTTGGCTATGTTATTAAGTCCTATAATGCGTACAGATACATTAGGAATAAAATTTTTTGTATCTTTGATAGTTGGTTTCTTTATTGCTTCCAATGGTGCTGATTCTATAATTGTTACTTCTAATACAATTTACAAGAATCCAAATTCTAATTATTTTAGAAGAAGAATAAAAGCTATTATAATGACAGGTTTTATTGTTACATTATTTATATTTATATTACTAGTTCCTGTTTTTGGTAATATGATTGTTGATGCTATAAAATTTGTTGATTTAAATCCTTATGTATCTTTAAAAATAGAGCAAGTTTTTAATCTTTTAAAGGGACCTGTTTCTTGGTTTGTAATGTTTATGTTTATTAAAATCATTTACACAATGGCTCCTGATAGAAAATTACCTAGTAGTTGTACAACGTATGGTGCAATATTTACTACAATATTATGGATTATTATAACTGCTATTTATTCATATTACATAACTCATTTTGCTAAGTATGATTTATTTTATGGTGGTTTAGCTAATTTAGTTATATTGATGTTATGGGTTTATTTTTTAGCTTATGTTTTTGTAATAGGAATGTGTTTAAATCATAATAAAGAGATTGAAAAATTGGAAAAAACAGGAGAAATAAATATTAAATAATATTGCATAATACTAAATGTACACACGAGTATTATTTGTGTACGTTTAGTTTTTAAATATTAATTTAATATAATTTGTATTAACGATATTTAAGAATAATACTCAATAAGAAAAGGAATCCTTTTCTTATTTTTGTTGTATAATAATAAAGATTTTGTTATGATATTAATATAGTAAGGTTCTGGTATATATGAATAAGAAAAATAAAATTTTAATTTTTTCAACTATAATAGTTATGGTATTAATATTAATTTTTGCGTTTGCTTATGCATATTTAGGTTATAATGCTAAACAGGAAAAAGATAATGTTTATAAAGTATCTTGTTATGATGTAACTTATGATGAAAGTTTAGAAGGTGTTACATTAGAAAATGCTTATCCTGTTAGTGATGAAGTTGGTTTAAATCAAACTCCATATACTTTAAAATTAACTAATAATTGTAGTTATTCATTAAATTATAATATCTATTTAAATGTTTTAGAAGATAGTACTACAGATGATTCTTTATTAAGAATTGGTGTTAATGGTGTAGCTAGTGATTTAACTTCATTTGATGTAGTTGCACCAACTATTAAAAATACTAAAAATGCTTATAAAATAATGAATGGTTCTATTGCAACTAATAAAACAATTGAAGTTAATGTTACAAGTTGGATGTCTTCGGCTGTTACTAATGATACTGGTGAAAATAGTCAATTTGTTAATAAGATAAGTGCTGAAGTAGCTATACCTAAAAATTAAGTTATACATCTGTATAACTTTTTATATTAATTAATATAAAAATAAATGATATAATTAAATAAGATAGGAATGATCTAAATGTTAATAAAAGATGGAAATAAAGCGGTTGGAGAAGTTGCTTATAAGTTTAGTGATATATGTGCTATATATCCTATTACGCCGTCTTCTCCAATGGCTAGCACTGTAGACAAACTTTCTTCTAAAAAAGAGACTAATGTGTTTAAAAACGTAGTTAAAGTAGTTCAAATGCAAAGTGAAGCAGGTGTTGCTGGATGTATGCATGGTTCTTTACTTGCAGGATCACTATCAACTACTTTTACATCTAGTCAAGGGCTTCTTTTAATGATTCCAAATATGTATAAAATGGCTGGCGAGATGTTACCTGCTGTTATTCATGTGGCAGCTAGAAGTATTGCTACTCATGCTTTGTCTATTTTTGGTGATCATCAAGATATTTATGCTACTAGACAAACTGGTTTTTGTATGTTATCAAGTTCTTCCGTAGAAGATGCATCTAATATAGCAGCAATTGCTCATTTAAGTAGTATTAAAAGTAGTTTACCTTTTCTTCATTTCTTTGATGGTTTTAGAACAAGTCATGAAGTTAATACAATTGAAAATGATTATTTAGATAAAATTATTAATTTAGTTGACTTTAGTAAAGTAGAAGAATTTAGAAATAGAATGCTTATTGGAAATAAACCACTTCAAAAAGGAATGGCAGAAAATGAAGATATATATTTTCAATCAACTGAAGCAAGAAATAATGCATATGAAGAAGTTGCAGATATTGTTAACGATTATATGAACAAAGTTAATAAGATATGTAAGAAAGATTATAAACCTTTTAATTATTATGGTGCAGAAGATGCAACTAATGTTATTGTAGCTATGGGAAGTGTCTGCGATACTATAAAAATGGTTGTTGATGTTTTAAATAAAAATGATCAAAAAGTAGGGATGGTAGAAGTTCATTTGTATAGACCATTTTCTACAAAATATCTTTTAAAAGTTTTACCTGAAAGTATAAAGAATATGGCAGTTTTAGATAGAACTAAAGAATCTGGATCTATGTATGAGCCATTGTGTTTAGATGTAATAGCAGCTTTAAAAAATACTAATATTGATATAGTTGGAGGTAGGTATGGTTTATCAGGAAAAAATACAACTCCAGCTATGATAAAAAGCGTTTTTGATATGCTTAATAATAAATTACAAGATCACTTTGTTATTGGGATAGATGATGATGTTACTAATTTAAGTCTTCCATTAACAAATTATAAATTAGATTTAAATGCTCAAGAAATGATTGTTTACGGGTATGGATCAGATGGAATGGTTAGTGCGTGTAAAGAATTATTGCAAATAATTTGTAAAGAAAAGAATAAATTTGTTCAAGGATATTTTGAATATGATTCTAAGAAAAGTGGTGGAGTAACAAAGTCCCATCTGCGTATTAGTGACGAAAAGATAAATGCACCTTATTATGTAGAAAATCCTAAATGTATTGTTATTACTAAAAAAGAATATTTAGATAGATTTGATACAATAAGTAATATAAAAGAAAATGGTATTATATTACTTAATATTAATGATAATGATTTAAATAATATTTTATCTGATAAAGTAAAAAGTATTTTGACAGACAAAAAAGTAAAAATTTTGACAATAGATGCTAATAAAATTGTAAATAAATATAAATTAAATGGTAAATTAAGCAAAATTATGGAAATTGTATTATTAGAAATTCTAGGGATTAAAAATGCTTTAAATATTTTAGAAGATTTAATAAAAGAAAAATTTAAAACTAAAGGTGAAGAAGTAATTAATAATAATATTAGTGCTATTAAAGAGGCGCTAAAATCTATTAACATGTTTGATGGAAATTTAACTTATGAAAATAGCATTGTAAATGATAAAAGTGATATTTTTGATATGATTGATTCTAGAAGAGGAAATGAATTAAAAGTAAGTGATTTATTAAATTATAAGGATGGCAGTTTTTCTTGTGATTTTAATAAAAATAAATATCAGTATAATGGTAATAAAATTCCAAAGTGGATAAAAGAAAATTGTATTCAATGTAATATGTGTTCTTTTGTCTGCCCACATGGAGTAATCAGACCTTTTAAAGTTGATGAAGGTGGTATTCCTTTAATAGGATCTAAAGATAAAAAAGAATTTTTAATTGCTGTTAATGGTGATAAATGTACTGGTTGTGGTTTATGTATTAAAAGTTGTCCGGGTAAAAAGGGGGTTAAAGCTTTAGAATGGACTGACAACAATTTAAATCAAGAGTCTGTTAATAAATTATTTACATTAAATAATGAACCAGAAGAAAATATTTATAATGTTCGAAATAGCCAATTTAATAAACCTCTTTTTGAATATTCAGGTGCTTGTGCTGGTTGTGGTGAAGCCGGATATATTAAACTATTAACACAATTATTTCAAAATAATCTATTAATTGCTAATGCTACAGGATGTTCTAGTATATATGGTGGTAGTGTTCCTAATACAGCATATAATGTTTCATGGGCAAATAGTTTGTTTGAAGATAATGCTGAATTTGGATTAGGTATGTATTACTCATATAAGAATAATAGATTAAAGTTAATGAATATTATTAAAAATTCTTTAAATAATGTTAATGATGATGTAAAAGATCAATTTGAACTATGGCTAAATAATATAGATGATAGTAAGATTACTAATAAAGTTAAAAATGCATTAGAAAATCTTGATATTCCTAAAGAAGTTGGAAGTTTAATAAATTATATACCTAATAAAGATATATGGTGTATTGGCGGTGACGGATGGGCTTATGATATTGGATTTGGTGGTATTGATCAAGTTTTATCTAGCAATGAAAATGTAAATATTTTAATTTTAGATAGTGAAGTTTATTCTAATACTGGTGGTCAAGCTAGTAAGTCATCTCAATTAGCACAAGTAGCAGAATTTGCTGATATGGGTAAGAAAACTGTAAAAAAGGATTTATTTAAAATTGCAATGTGTTATCCAAATACTTATGTAGCTAGTGTATGTATGGGTGCAAATCCAATGCAAACTATTAAAGCTTTTAAAGAAGCAAAAGAACACCAAGGACCTTCTATAATAATTGCTTATAGTACTTGTATTGAACAAGGAATTAAACATGGAATGAACTGTTCTTTAGAAGAACAGAAACAATTAGTAGATTGCGGTTATTTACTATTAATGAGATATGATTCAAATAAACTATATATTGATTCAAAAGAGCCTGATTTTTCATTATATGAAAAAACCTTACTTAATGAAGTAAGGTATAAAGCTTTAGAAATTAAAAATAAACCTATGGCTCTAAAATTATTAGATCTTAATAAAAAAATGGCTCAAAAAAGATATATGTATTATACTAGTTTAATTAAATAAAAAAAGGAACTGTCCCCCTGAAGAGCAGTTCCAAAAGAATAAAAAGGGGTTGGCTAGTGTGATACTAGCACCAATTCGCCTCAAAGTGAATTGGTGCTTTATATACTAATAGATAAGGTGTTAATTGTCAACACTTTTTTTCTTTTTTTTAGAAAAAATCTTATTAGACAAATAAATGTTTGTGTTATATAATTTAATTAGGTGAAAATATGGAACTAAGTACAATAGATCATGTAGGTCCGAAGACTATAGAATATTTAAATAAATTAAATATATTTAATGTTGAAGATTTAATAAATTATTATCCTTATAATTATAATATATTAAAACCAATAAGTATAAATCAAGCAACTGATGAGACTATTATAATAAATGGTATTATAGAAAATAATGCTAGAGTAAGTTATATTAAAAGAAATTTAAATAGAGTAAGCTTTAGACTTTTAACAGATAATGTATTAATAAATGTAGTTATATTTAATAGAGCATTTATCAAAAATAGTTTGACTATAAATAAAGAGATAACTTTAATGGGCAAATATAATAAAAATTTAAATACTTTTACAGCAAGTGATATAAGATTAAAAAAAATAACAGACATCGAAATAGAACCAAAATATCATTTAATAAAAGAAATAAAAAAGAATAACTTTATTAAATTAATGGATAATGTACTTAGTAAAAATTTAAAAATAGATGATTATATACCTATATATTTAAGTAAATCATATAACTTTTTAGATAAGAATGAAGCTGTAAAATATATTCATAAACCTAATAGTATTGTTAATTTAAAACAGGCTAAGTTAAGATTGATTTATGAAGAATTATTTGTCTTTATGTTTAAGATTAATTATTTAAAATATAAGAATTCTGTTAATAATAAGTATTTAAAACGATCTAATCATGAAAATGAAACTAATAATTTTATTGATAAACTTTCTTTTAGTTTAACTGTAGATCAAAAACAGGCTGTTTGTGATATTATAAGTGATTTTTCTAAGGCAAAAAGAATGAATAGATTAATTTTAGGTGATGTTGGAAGTGGTAAAACAATAATTTCATTTATTGCAATATATATGAATTATTTGGATGGTTATCAAAGTGCATTGATGGCTCCTACAGAAATATTAGCTAAACAACATTTTGAAAAAATAACTGAGTTATTTAAAGCATATGATATTAAAGTTACATTGCTAATAGGAAGTATGAAAAATTCTTTAAAAAAAGAAATCTTAAATGAAATATCTTTAGGGAATATAGATGTAGTGATTGGAACACATGCATTATTAAACGAGAGTATTGAATTTAATAATTTAGGTTTAGTTATTACAGATGAACAACATCGTTTTGGAGTAAATCAGCGTAGTTTATTACAAAATAAAGGGTTGTATGTTGATGTTATTTATATGAGTGCTACACCAATTCCAAGGACCTATGCTCTTACTTTATATGGAGATATGGATACTTCTTTAATTAAAAGTAAACCTAATGGAAGAAAAGAAGTTAAAACTATTGTCAAAAAAGAAAATGAAATTTCTGAAGTTCTTTATGCTATATTAGAGGAATTAAAAAAAGGTCATCAAATATATGTAGTAGCACCATCAATAGAAGATAATGAAGATAGTGATTTAAATAATGTTAATCAGTTAGAAAAAAAGTTTAAAGAAGCATTTAAAGATTATGTTAAAATTGGTGTTTTACATGGAAAGCAAAAGGCAGCTTTAAAGGAACAAATGATGGTTGATTTTAAAAATAAAAAATATAACATTTTAATATCTACTACAGTTATAGAAGTTGGAATAGATGTTAGTAATGCTACAATGATGGTTATATTTAATGCAGAGAGATTTGGCTTAGCTACATTACATCAATTACGTGGTCGAGTAGGTAGAAGTAGTTTAGATAGTTATTGTTACTTAATTAGTAATAAGGATGCTTTAAGATTAAAAGTTTTAACTGAAAGTAATGACGGTTTTTATATTAGTCAAAAAGATTTTGAATTAAGAAAATCTGGTGATTTATTTGGTGAAAAACAAAGTGGAGATATGACTTTTAAAATTGCAAATTTAACGAGAGATTATAAAATATTAACTCAAGCTAAGAAAGATTCTCAAGAATTTATCGAAGATAATATAGATAGTAATTTTATAAATTATCCTTGGTATAATAGTATTATTAAAGAAATAGATTTTATAGATTAAATGTTATATAATTAATTATGAAAGGAAGATTTCATGGATAGAAGAAGTATAAAAAAACAAGCTATAAGCATTGTAAAAGAAAATTTTAAAGATATTTGGATTGGACTTAGCGTTAATTTTATAATTACAATTATTTTTAATATTTTGTTTGGTTATGTTTTAAATGGTTCTAATATAAATACGTATTTGTATAATGGGATATCTGTTGCTTTTAATTTTTTAACTATTCCATTATCATTTGGTACATCGAAGTATTTGCTTGCTGTAATAAGAAATGAAAAACATAGTTTTAGTGATTTATTTTATTATTATAAAAATAGATTAATTGAAACTCTTATTTTATCAATTGTAATTTCATTATGTACTACACTTGGAATGGTTGCGTTTATTATACCAGCTATTGTTATATATATGATGTTTGCTCAAGCAGAAAATATATTTATAGATAGTAATTTAAATTCATTTGATTCATTAAAACAAAGTATTAATTTAATGAAAGGATATAAATGGGATTATTTTAATTTTTTAATTAGCTTTCTAGGTTGGGTATTACTTGGAATAGTTACTTTTGGATTATTATACATTTGGGTTTATCCATATTTAATGATAAGTCAAAAATTATATTATGTTGAATTAACAAAAATTAAAAATTTACAATAAATGATTGACAAAATTCAAAAAACATTATATCATTTATTTAGCATGATACAAATAATCATGCTGTTCACTCTTACGATTTTTAGATGAGAGTGTATCAACCAAAACCCCCTGAAATCCCGTCAGAAATGGCGGGATACTTTGTTTATAAGGACTTTAAGCCATTTGATATATGTATTAGGTACCCAAATAGGTACCCATTTTAATTTAGTTTGTCTATAATATTAATTATTTCATTTAATTGATTCTTAAATAGGTGAGAGTAAGTATTTAATGTCTCATCTATTTTTGTGTGTCCTAAATACTTTGCTACAACATTTATAGTAGCACCACTATTAATATTCATTATACCATTTGAATTTTATATCATATTCATTTAATATAAAATTTTTAAATTCTTGAAGTGCACACTATTGTTTTGATATTAAATTTAATGTTTCTTGTGCTTTCATATTTTTTCTTCATCTTCAACTTAATGCCTCGTTTCATTTTTGTTTCAAACTGATTTCTTTGCTGCAATTTAACATCATTACATCATGAATTTAAATATTATCTTTTTTGCAATAATAAATTAAAAGCATCATAAAAAAAGCAATATATGTGTTATAATCAATTTAGAAGGAACGATGAAAAAAGCTTAATTAAAAAAAGATGGTTATATAAAAAATAGAAGTTTAAGTAAAGATGGAACTTATAGTGCTGTAGAATATTACAGTAAAACAAAATAGATATGGAGGTAATTTATGGTTACAATTATAGATAATGCTGAAATGTGTATTAAATTATCAGAAAGTTTTAAATATAATACTAAGACTCCAGATAAGAGACCATTAAGTGATTATATTTTGGATAAAACAATTGAAAGATTTGAATTATATAGAAAAATTTTTAATGTTGAAAAATTAGAAAAAATTACTTTTGTTATTTATGATAATATTGAAGATTATAGAGATTATTATAGAAAAATAAATAATCAGGAACCTCCTGAATATTCTAGAGGGGCATTTAATGAAAAGTTAAATATTTCTTATAGTACTAAAAATAGCAATCCAATATATAATACTCCGATGTGGTATCACACATTAAGTATAAATGCTCATGAAGCATTTCATATTTACTATAGAAAATATGTTTATAAAAATGATAGAATAGTATGGTTTGATGAAGGACTTGCACAATTTTTTTCTGGAGAAAATGATGAATGGCTTTTTGATGATGAAAAATTTAAAAATGCATTTATTAAATATATTGAATCTTATATTCCGATTGATAATTTGAATGAAAGAATTCAAGGAAATTCAAGTGTTTCAGATGAAATAATTTTTCAACGACAAAATGTGTTTGAAGGTTATAAAACAAGTTTGTTTATAATTAAATATTTATTCGAAAAAAATGGAATTAATTATATTTTAGAAATAATAAAAGATAACGAAAAAATAAGAAATATTGGAAATAGCATTATTGATGAAATGGTAGCTTTTTATAAAGATAAATATGATGTTAAGAATGAAGTGAAAAGGTAGAAAATTAAATTAAATGATATTTAATTAGGTATGGACAAAGGAATTGTGAAATAAAGATGTATGAACTGTAGGTGTTAATATGGATTTTAATTATGTTGATTTTCTGTCATCTAGTGATAAGAATTTGATAAAAAAATTGTATTATGAATCATTTGATAAAGATGAAAGATTTCCATTTTGGTTACTAAAGAAATGTTCTAAAGAAAAGAATGTAAAGTTTAATGTAATATATAACAAAGATAAAGTAATTGGTGTTCAATACATTATTGAATATGATAATATTGCTTATTTGATGTATTTTGTCATTGTAAAAAATCAAAGAAATAATGGTTATGGTTCAGAAATATTAAAAAAATTAAATAAAAGTTATAAAAATGTTTTATTGTGTATTGAAAAAGCAAGTGAACAAATATCCGATATTAAGCATAAAAGAAAAAAATTTTATTTAAGAAATGGGTTTGTTGGTACTAATAAGTATATTGTAGATAATAATGTTGAATATGAATTATTGTGTAACAATAGTAATTTAAATATAACTAAAGAAATATTAGAAAAAAGATATACAATGATGACAAGTTCTAAAATTTTAAGATTTATAATAAGTAAAATTTTTAATGTTTATAAGATTAAATTGAAGTAGGTGAATTATATGCGAATAGGAATAGATATAGACGATACTATGACTAACATAAAAGATAAACTCAATGCTGCTGCAATGCAGTATGCTAAAAGTTTAAATAAAGATGTAAAAAATATAGATTACAATATTGTTGATGTATATAATAATGGAAATATTTATCAAAAATTATTTAATTTTAATTATGAAGAACTAAAGTATTTTTTAGGAACAATACAAGAAGAAATAACTGATAATGCTATTCCAAGAGAAAATTGTGTTGAAGTAATAAATAAGTTACATAATGATGGTAATGGAATATATATTATTACTGCAAGAGATAAAGAATTTCATGAAGATCCATATTTACAAAGTAAGGAATGGCTTGAAAAAAATTTAATTTACTATGATAAATTAATTGTTAATGCTAGAGATAAAGGAAAATTATGTATTGAAAATAATATTTATTAATTGATGATAGCATAAGTAATTGTTTAAATGTTGATAATTTAGGAATTGATACTATAATTATTGGAAATAAAAATGATAGAGGAATAAAAAATATTAATAATTGGCAAGAAATATATGAATATATAAAAAAAATAATATAATTAAGATTATTCAATATCAAGAAAAATATAAAGATGAAATATGTTCATTTATTAATGAATGTATGCATAACTTTATAGGTAGACCTTATAAAGAAAGACCAGACGTATCTAACATCGAAGAATATTATATAAAAAATAGTGGTAACTTTTGGTTAGCAATAGATGTAAAGAGTGATAAAATAGTTGGAAGTATTGCTGTTGAAAATAGAGATAAATATGGAATACTAAAAAGATTTTATGTAGATAAGGAATATCAAAAATTAGGAATAGGGAATTGCCTTTATAAAATATTTTATAATTATGTAAAAGAACAAACTAAAATAGAAGAAATAAATCTTGTATGTGGTAAAGTTTTAAAAGAAGCACATAAATTTTACTTTAAAAATAATTTTAAACAAGTTGAAAGTTTACCCGAAAAAATGCATTATGCGGATGATGATGATTTTTTTGTAAAGAAAGTAGATAGAGGATAATAGAAATGGTAGTTAAAAAAAGTTTTCAGGAAAATTTAAAATAAAATATTATTAATGTTAGCTTTTTTTAGTATTTCTATTGGACTTTGGAATAATTTTAGGCAATTATGGTTATAAGATAATTCTTATAGTTTCAAATATTATATTACATTCATTACTTACCGAAGAAAGATAGTCAGTAAGTTGATTGTTCATTAGTAGGTTTCTATATAATTGTTTTTTATGTTTTTTTATATAATTTAGTTTTAATAATCCATATCTATTGATACTATTTGTGGTAGATGTAGTAATACCTAATTTAGGTATTAAATAATTGCCTTTTTTAATATAATTAATTTTCATACTTTTTCCTTTCTTTGAAATAGTAATTTTAGGTACCCATTTAGGTACTAAATTATTAAAATAGACTAATTATTATTAAATTTATTTAATTATTAATAAATGATTTTTGCATTAAAATAAAGGGCTTAATCAAATTTGATTTAAAAATATACTAATTAAATTTTGCCCCCTGAAGCTAGGTCAATAGACCTAGCATTTTTTTTGCTAAAAAAATCTAATTTATTTATATTTTTATTTAATTGATGCTTTTATAAAAGAATTCTATTGCTTCATATATAGTTTTTAAGCTATAATAATGGAAATCTGGAGTGGTTATATGTATCATAGTGATATTAATTTGAATTTATATAAAATATTTTATGAAGTAGCTACATGTGAGAGTATATCTAGTGCAGCAAAAAAATTAATTATAACACAGTCAGCTGTTAGTAAAGCTATAAAGAAATTAGAAGAAGATTTGGATACTGATCTTTTTTATCGAAATACTAAAGGTGTAAAATTAACTGAAAAAGGAGAAGAATTGTTCTTTTATGTAACAGAAGCATTTAATAATTTAATTACAGCTGAAAGAACAATGGTAGAAAATAAAAATTTAACAAAAGGAAAAATATCTATTGGTGTTCCTTCTCAAATTGGATCTTTTTACATCTTTGAAGATATTACAAATTTTCATAAAAAATATCCTAATATTGAAATAACTATTATAAGTAAAACAACAACTCAACTTTTAAAATTACTTGAACAACACGAAATAGATTTTATTATTGATACATCTCCTATTAAATCTAAAAGTAATGATATTATAGTAAAACCTTTAATTGAAGTAGAAAATTGTTTTGTAATAAATGCTAATTCAAATATTAATTATGTTGATATAAATAGTGTTAAGGATTTAATAAACTATCCTTTAGTTTTACCAATTAAAGGTACTAATAATAGAAAACAATTGGATAAAATTTTTGATAAACATAATGTTGTAGTAAATGATGTTATTAATATTCATACAAGTGAAATGATTGTAGGAGCAGTAAAAAAAGATTTAGGGATTGGATACATTTTAAAAGATGTTGTAAAAGACAATATATTGAATAATGAATTTATATTAATTAATCTGAAAGAAGAACTACCTAAAACAGAGATTAATTTAGTTTATATTAAGAGATATTTAACTATTGCACCAAGATATTTTATTGAAAATTATTTACATATAAAGATAGATTGAATATGAACAAAATTCATAGGTATTATGAAAAATTAAGTACTTTTTCCATTTATTATATTGATGCTATAATTTTTTCGTGAGGCGAAGTTAAATGGAAAATGTAAAAACAACAGATATTGCATTATTTGCAAAATCTTTTTATTTATTAGGTGATTCTTTAGATCATTGTTATGATTGTAAGTATTGTAGATTAAATGGAGAAAAGAGTGAAGATAAGCACTATAATATTTTACCAAGTGAAATAAATCCTATTTTTACAAACTTACCAGTTGCTGTTAATTTATTTTATGGTGATCCATTATTACAAATAGATAATACAGTTAATTATTTAAGAAAATTAGAAGAAGTAGAACATAAAGGACCGGTTATTATTGTTACTAAAGGTGATTTTTCAAAGTTTCCTGATGAACGTTTTAATCTTGATTTACATATAGCTTTTTCAACATTTGGAGTGAATTCTTACTTAGATGGTAGTAGTATGGAACGCTTCGAAAATAATTTAAAACAAATAGAGTTACGTAAAAATAATTATAAATATTCAATAGAATATCGACCAATTGTTTACAATGTGAATGATACAGTAGAAGCATTTGAAAAGGTATTTACCTTAGCAAAAAAATACAATTTAGCAGTTGGATATTCTGGCTTGCAAGGAAAACCAGAAAGCGTGAAAATATGGCAAGAAAAGAAAATCAATTTACAGCCATATCCTGGTTATAAATTTGGTCATAAAAAAATAATTGACGATAAAGTAGTAATGTTGTTTGAAAAGATGGCTAAGTATTATAATGTCCCAGTTTTTAGAAAAACATCTTGTTTATTTTCATATGTTCATGGTTTTGAAAGAGATTATAATGCTCATTATTATAGGCCAAATGAAATGGGATGTAATAATTGTATAATGAAAGATAAATGTATGAACTTTAAGAAAAACTTATCACTAGATAATAATTTAGATGAAGTTATTCCTTTTAAATATGAAATTATTAATAAGCAAAAACATGAGTGTATACTAAAGAAAAAGGGAATATGTGAATATCCTACTGAAGATTGCAGTAATATTAGTGGAAATGTTATTCATATTTCTAAAATGCTTACTACTAGTGATGTTAGAGTTATAAAATGGTTAACCGGTTATACTGTTGATGCTAATTTTAATGATTCGTTTTTGATTAGTGAAGATTGGATTAAAAATAAATCTTTAATATTGAGGAATAAATAATGAAAATAGGCTTAGATATTGACGGAGTTATTCTAGATTTTGAAAGAACAATGAGGTGTTATGCTGAGTTATATGACTTATTTATATTAAAAAAAGATGGTGTTAAAAATAGTGAAGAGTTTGATTATTTAAAAAAATATGATTGGACTTTAGAGGAGAAAAATGCTTTTATTGATGAATATTTAATTTATGCAACTTTAAATAATACTTCTTTATTACCTTTAGCTAAAGAAATGATTGAGTTTTTTAAAATAGAAGGTTATAACTATTATTTTATAACAGCAAGAGGACTTTTAAATAAGAAAACAAAATCTGCAGTGATTAATGTTTTTCAAAAATATGGACTTCCTATTGATAATATATATTTTGAAGTGAAAGATAAAGTAATTAAATGTAAGAAAATTGGAATTGATTTAATGATAGAAGATAATCCTGATATTTGTAAAAAGCTGATAGAAAATAAAATTAATACTCTATATTTTAGAGATAAGGATAGTAAAAAAATAGAAGATAATGATTATTTATGCGAAGTTTCTAATATTGGAGAAATTTTAAGATATATTGTAAAAAAATATGGCTATAATAATTCGACAGAAACTTATAAAAGAATTTTAAAAAAATTATAAAATAAAAAATGTAGACATGGAATGAACGTCTACAATTTAATCTTTAAAAATCTTACTTATTATTATCTTAGAATATTCATCAATTAAAAATATTAAAATTACTAATGAAAGGCAATAAAATACTTGAATTAAAGTTAATGGTGATATTTTGAAAATAACTCTTAATGGTGTAGTAAATATTATTATTTGGATTATTAGTAGAATTAGCATACTATGATTTAAATATTTATTATTAAATAAATTTTTATTTAGGACATTTTTCTTTAAATTTTTGCATGAATAAGCATATATCATTTCAATTAAAGTAAGGGTTAAGAAAGCCATAGTGGTGGCAATTTCTACATTATATAGTTTTATATTTATAAAATAAATGAGAATGATAGCAGTTGTTTTTAAGAAAGATGATAAAACCATTTTTGCAATTAGAAATGGAGTGAAAAAAGTACTATCTTTTTTTCTGATTTTACGTTTCATAATATTTTCTTCACTATTTTCAAATGCTAAAGCAATTGCTGGAATAGAGTCAGTTATCATATTAATATATAATAATTGAATAGGTAGAAATATTTCTAAACCAAATATCATTCCTATAAATACTATAAGTGTTTCAGCAATATTACCAGTTAATAAATAAACTAAGACATTTCGAATGTTATCATATATTCTTCTACCTTCTTTTACAGCAGTAATAATAGTAGAAAAACTATCATCAGCAAGGATTATATCGGAAACATTTTTTGAAACTTCTGTCCCAGTAATTCCCATTCCTACACCAATATCAGCTTTTTTTAATGCAGGAGCATCATTAACTCCATCACCAGTCATTGCAACAATTTTTCCGTTTTCTTTCCAAGCATTTACGATGTCAACTTTATTTGATGGACTAACTCTTGCATAAACAGAGTAGTTATTTATTTTTTGCATTAATTCTTGTTTACTCATTTTATCTATTTGTTCTCCACTAATAGCTTCTTTATCGTTATTTAAAATACCAATTTCTTTAGCTATAGCAGTTGCTGTAGATAAACTATCGCCAGTTATCATAACAGGCTTTATATGTGCGGATTTACAAGCACAAATTGCATCTTTTACATCATTTCTTGGTGGGTCAATCATAGCAGTCATGCCAAGAAATATTAAATTATTTTCTAAATCATTATCTAAAGTATAAGAATTGTCAATTTCTTTATATGCAAAAGCTAATACTCTATAAGCTTTATTAGACTCTTCTTGTTCAATTTCTTTAAGACTATCTATTTTTGATCTCGTTAATTTTAATACAGTATTATTTTCATAAATATAGGAACAATGTTTAATGATTGAATCAAAACTACCTTTAGTATAAATGGTTACTTTATCATTATTTTTATTAATAGTAGACATCATTTTACGATCAGAGTCAAAAGGTAATTCATTAATTCTAGGATTATTTTTTCTTAATTTATTAATATCTATTTTTTCTTCACAAATTTCATAAAGAGCAATTTCTGTTGGATCACCAATATAATTGTCATTATTTTTTTCTACATCGTTATTTAAAGACATTACATTAAGTAATAAATTATCATTTTTAATATTTTCACAAGAGATTATGTTTTTGTCAAAATATAACTCTCTTATTTTCATTTTATTTTGAGTTATAGTGCCTGTTTTATCAGAGCAGATGACTTCTGTAGATCCTAATGTTTCTACACTAGACATTTTTCTAACTATGGCTCTTTTTTTAGCCATGGTATTCATTCCTAGTGATAAAGTAATAGTAATAACAGCAGGGAGACCCTCAGGAATTGCAGCAACTGCTAATGAGATAGACAATAAAACGATTTCTAAAATATCCATACCTTTTATAATTCCTATTATAAACATAATGAATATTATAATTAAGATAATAAATGATAAAAATTTACTAATTTCATCAATTTTTCTTTGAAGAGGTGTAATCTCTTTAATTTCTTCGTTTAAACTTTTAGCAATTATACCAAATTCGGTATTCATGCCTGTTTCACATACAACGGCTTGGCACTTTCCATATACAATATTGGTTCCTGAGTAAATCATGTTAGTTCTTTGAGACAATGAAACATTATCTTCTAATTTAATAGCATTTTTAGAAACTGGAATAGATTCTCCTGTAAGAGATGATTCATCTACTTTTAAAGATGCTTCCCAGATTATTCTGGCATCTGCAGGAACTTTATCTCCTGCTTCAAGTACTAAAATATCACCTTTAACAATATCTTCACTATTTATTATTTTTATCTTATCATCTCTTTTAACTTTTATATTAGACACTTGCATCTTTTTTAATGATTCTATTGCTTGATCGGCTTTTTGTTCTTGAACAAATCCAAGTATAGCATTTAAAATAACAATTGTTAAAATAATGATGCTATCGGTGAATGGTTCTTTATTAATAAAAGAAAGGACAAATGATACTATGGCTGATATTATTAAAATGATAATCATAGCATCATTAAATTCATTTAAAAATTTTTTTAATTTAGATTTCTTTTTTGATTCTTTGATAGTATTTTTGCCATCTTTATTTAATCTTTTTAAAGCTTCATTGTTTGAAAGCCCATTTTCACTTGTATTTAGTTTTTTTAATGCATCTTTTATATTTAAATTATAAAACTTCATATTATTTACCTCTTATTATTATTTTCAAGTCTAATTATATCATATATATCAATCTTTAAATATGGAATAAATTTATTATTAATGGTATACTAAACGATAAATGGGAGTTATTCATATGGAATATAAAATTATAAATGGTGCTGTTACATATCAACAAAATACTGTTTTAGAGGAAATTAATTTTGAAATAAATGATAAGGATAAAATTGCAATAGTAGGAAGAAATGGCTGTGGTAAGACTACACTACTAAAATCTTTAATTAATAATGAACTTCTAGAAACAGGTCTTGCTAATGAAGATTTAAAAATAATAAAAATTGGTAATCCTACAATAGGTTATCAACAGCAAAACACTTTTTCTAATTTAAATATTACTTTAATTGATGAAATATTAAAAAATTATAAACAATTAATTAATATGGAAAAAAAGATTAAATATCTAGAAGAACAATTAAAAACCGATGATGCTATTAAATTTATTGATGAATACACAACTATGCTTGAAAAATATAAATTAAATGGCGGGTATGAATATAAAAAAGAGTATGAACTTGCATTATTGAAATTTGGTTTTAGTAATGAAGATAAATATAAAAAATTAGAAGAGTTTTCAGGAGGTCAGAGAACAAAGTTAGCATTTTTAAAATTACTTTTGAGCAAGCCTGATATATTATTACTAGATGAGCCAACTAACCATTTGGATATAACTACAGTAGAATGGTTAGAAGATTATTTAAAGAATTATCCAAAAGCTGTTGTTATTGTTTCACATGATAGAATGTTTTTAGATAATATTGTAAATAAAGTATATGAAATAGAATATGGAATGTTAACAAAATATAAAGGAAATTATTCTTCTTTTGAAAAACAAAAGAAAGCTAATTATGAAAAACAATTAAAAGATTATGAGTATCAACAAAAAGAGATAAAGCGTTTAAAAAGCATAGCGGACCGCTTTAGATATAAACCTAGTAAAGCGTCAATGGCAATGTCTAAATTAAGAAAAATTGAACAAATGGATATAATTGATAAACCTCAGAAATTCGATTCTAAAACTTTTAAAACAGAATTGAAAATAGAAAAAAGTAGCGATATTGTTTTAAGCGTAAAAGATTTAGAATTTGGTTTTGATGGAAATTGTTTGGGAAAAACTAACTTTGAGTTACATAAAGGCCAAAAATTAGCTATAATTGGTGCTAATGGTAAAGGTAAATCAACATTGCTTAAAACAATTATGGAATTAATCCCTAAAATTTCAGGCTCATTTAAGTATGGATATAATGTAAAAAAAGAGTATTTTGATCAACAATTAGAATTTATAAATGAAGAAAATACGGTTTATGAAGAATATGAACAATCTTTTCCAGATTGTAATACTTTACAAATAAGAAAAATTTTAGGAACCTTTCAATTTACAAATGATGATATTTATAAACAAATAAAGCAATTATCTGGTGGCGAAAAAGTTCGATTAAGACTATGTAAAATTTTTAAACATAATCCTAATTTGTTAATATTAGATGAACCAACTAATCACTTAGATATAATTGGCAAAGAAAGTCTAGAAAATATTTTAACATTATATGAAGGAGCTATATTATTTGTTTCACATGATAGATATTTTGTAAATAAAATAGCAGATTCTTTACTTATTTTTGAAGATGATAATATTAAGTTTTTTAATGGTAATTATAAAGATTATATGGATTATAAAAATAATGAGATTAAAACTGAAGTAAAGGTAAAAACAAATGTTAAAACAAAAGGTGATGTTACTAGAAATATTAAAACTATTAACAGAAAGTTGGAAAAGGAAATAGAAAATTTGGAAAAGTCTATTAGTATAGTTAATAATAAAATGCTTCAAGAAGAGTTTTATAGTGATTATAAAAAAATGAATGAATTACAAAAAGAATTAGAAAATTTAAATGCTAGTTTGGAAGAAAAATATTTAGAGTGGGAAGAAATTAATAGTTAGGAGTGAATTATGGAATTAAAAGTAGACTATGTTTCAGATATTCATTTAACTCATTATGTTAAATATGATGCAGATATTTCTGTGATTAATAAATTTATTATAAAAAATATTGGTAATCAATCTAAGGGAGAAATATTAGTTATTGCTGGTGATATAGATGAAAATTTAGATAGAGTAAATGCAGTGTTAAATTGTTGCTTAAATTATTACGAAAAAGTTATATTTGTTGCTGGTAATCATGAATATTATATTCCTCATATTAAATTTCTTTATATGGATGAAAAAGCAAAAGAATATGAATATAACAGTAATAATAAAATAATTAGATTGAATGAATTATACGGTGATAATGAAAATATTATTTTTCTAGATAGAAACAGTTATAATAATGGAATTTTTAGATATAAAGATTTTTTAATTGCTGGTGATACTCTATGGTATTTACCTATATCATTTTTAGATTGGCATTATTATTATCCTAATTCTAATGATTCTAGATTTATAATGTCTGATTTAAATAAAAGAGAAAAAATAACTAATATGCATAATGAAAGTAAGCAGTGGTATGAAAGTTTACCAAATAATTTAGATTTGATGATTAGTCATGTACCACCAATAAAAAATAAAAATAATAATCACGGTAATAATTGTTGTTACTTCAATGAAGTGAAAGATATTAAATCAAGTAATTGGATTTATGGTCATGATCATAAATCTAATGAAGTAATAATTAATGATACTAAGTTTGTTTCTAATCCTTGGGGTTATGAATGTAAAGATTTTAGAATAAAAACATTAACTTTAAAAAAATAGTTAATTTTTTTATTAATCTTTATATTATCATGTTATAATTTTATTATGGTGATAATATGAAAAAGAAGTTTGCAAGTATTGTCATATTGTTGTTTATAATACTTCAAGTTGTTGGAATATATTTTCAAGATGAAATTAAAAATTTTATAAATAGATATGTAACAGTTGAGTCATATGCTCTAAGCGACATTCCAGAGTATAATAATGAACCATATGTAGTTATTAACAATAATGAACCAGAATTTAGTGATGAAGATAAAACTACTAAAAGCTTTGAAAAATATGATAATTTGGATTATTTAGGTAGAGCAACAAAAGCTTTTGCTAATATTTCAATTGATCTTATGCCAACTGAAAAACGTGGTAATATTGGAATGGTAAAGCCTAGTGGATGGCACACAGTAAAATATGATATAGTTGATGGAAAATATTTATATAATAGATGTCATTTAATTGGTTATCAACTTACTGGTGAGAATGCAAATGAAAATAATTTAATAACTTGTACAAGAAATACTAATACATCTACTATGTTAGATATGGAAAATAAAGTTACTGAGTATATAAAGAAGACTAATAATCATGTTCTTTATAGAGTAAGAGCAATATATGATGGTGATAATTTATTAGCATCAGGAATTCAAATGGAAGCATTATCTATTGAGGATAATGGTAAAGGTATTAAATTTAATATTTATATTTATAATGTTCAGCCAGGCATTAAAATTGATTATAAAACTGGTGATAGTGAATTAGAAGGGTAGATATATATGAAAGATTATTTAGAAAATTATATAAAAGAAACAGAGAAAGAATTAGAAAAAAATTTAAGTAAAGATGAATTAATAGAGTTAAAGAATGATCATTTAAATAAAATTAAATTTTTTCAACATGAAAGACTTATTCATTTATTAGTAACTTTATTTTATTGTTTATTCTTTTTAATATTTATTGTCCTTGGAACAATTTATATTGGATTTTATGTAGTTAGTTTAATTTTATTAATATTTATATTAGCTTATATCGTTTATTATTTTTATTTAGAAAATAATATAAAATATTTATATGTTTTGTACGATATTATTAATGAAAAGATAAAAGATGAAAATCCTAATAATATTGTGGAGGCATTTATTACTAAAATATTTGATAAATTAAGTGATAAATTTTTAAATTAGTATGGTAAAGGTATTAACAGTTAAACAACCATGGGCATCTTTAATAGCTTATAATTATAAACATTATGAGTTTAGAAGTTGGAAAACTAATTATCGTGGATATGTATATATACATGCAGGACTTACTTTAGAAAAAGGTTATCAAAATTTAATAAATAAATTAGATTTAAATATTATAAAAGGATCTATAATTGCAAAAGCTAAAATAGTTGATTGTATTTTAGTTGATAAAACGAAGAATGAAAAATTATATAAGGAAAACAAACTTGTTTATGGTCATGATCATGTTGGATTATACGCCTGGGTGTTAGATGACATTACTCTTTTAAAAGATCCTATAGAGGTAAAAGGCAAGTTAGGTTTATGGAATTATGATATAATGTGTGAGGTGAAACAAGATGAATGAGAATATAGAAACTTTAGATTATGAAGGAGATAATTTTAATCATAAATTTAGTATGATCGAAAAATATGGTGAGGATTTAACAGCTAGGACTTATATTACTGATCCAGCAATTGCTCGTGATGAAGAAATAAAACAAACGATTTTAACTTTATTAACACCAGAAAAAAGTGCTTTATTAGTTGGTAAGCCTGGTATAGGTAAAACAGCAATAGTAGAAGGATTAGCATATCGTATTCAACATGAGTTAGTTCCAAACGCTTTAAAAAATTGGAAGTTAATAAAAATTAATATCACTAGTTTACTTGGAGAAAGTGTGAGTAATGGTTCTAATGAAAATAGATTAGAGCTTTTAGTAGAAGAACTAAAGCATCGAAAAAATACGATATTGTTTATTGATGAAACACATCTTTTGACTAATAAGAGTAAAGATAATAATTTAGACTTTGCCAACATGTTAAAACCAGGATTAGATCGTGGTGAAATAAAAATGATAGGTGCTACTACTACTGAAGAATATGAACAATATATTATTAGAGATAGAGCATTTTTAAGAAGATTTCAAAAAATTGATGTTGCAGAAGCTGACAAAGATACATGTGTTAAAATCTTAATGGGAACTTATCCTAAAATTGAAAAACAGATAGGTGCTCATATGGAGTACTCAGATTTTATTAAAGAAAAAATAATGAGATTTATTGTAGAAATGACTGATGAATATAAACGTGTTTATGAAGTTGCAAGTAGATATCCAGATATTTGTTTAACTATTTTAGCAAATGCTTATTCATATGCCGTATTTGATAATGAGAAAGTTATGACTTTAAAGCATGTTTATAAAGCTATATGTAATGCTAAGAATATATATGAAGATGCTAAAAGAAAAGAAATTGAAAGATTTAAAGTTGAATTTGCTGATTTAATAGAGCAAGAACATATTGATTTAACTCAAAGTTAAATCTTTTTTTATATAAGAATATTAAAAGTATATAAACATATTATTTACTAGAGGTGGGGTTATGAAAAAAAAATTAGTTGTATTAATTTTAATATCTTTCTTTTTTATACCTTGTGTTAGTGCAGAAGATTTAGCTCCAAATGCTAAAAGCACTATTTTAATAGAGGAATCAACTGGTAAAATATTATATGAAAAAAATTCTGATGAAAAAAGAGCACCTGCTAGTATGACTAAAGTAATGAGTATGCTTTTAATAATGGAGGCTTTAGATAATAAACAAATTTCTTTAAATGATGAAGTCACAATTAGTCAAAATGCTGCAGATATGGGTGGAAGTCAGTTATTTTTACAGCCTAATCAAACTGCTAAAGTTGAAGATTTATTAAAAGGTATTGCTGTTGCTTCAGGTAATGACGCTGTTGTAGCAATGGCTGAAAAAATTGCTGGTAGTGAAGAAAAATTTGTTGATATGATGAATAAAAAAGCAAAAGAATTAGGTTTAAAGAACACTCAATTTAAAAATCCACATGGTTTGGATGAGGAAGGTCATTATACATCTGCCCATGATATGGCTATAATGGCTAAAGAATTAATTAAACATAAAAATATTTTGAATTATACTAGTATTTATGAAGAGTATTTAACTAAAAGTGATGGAACAAAATTATGGATGGTAAATACAAATAAACTTGTTAAATTTTATAAAGGAGTAGATGGCTTAAAAACTGGTTTTACTCAAACTGCAGGATATTGTTTGACTGCTACAGCAATGAAAAACAATACTAGACTAATAAGTGTAGTCATGGGTGAAGATACATCAGCTAATCGAAGTACTGATACAGTTAATTTATTAAATTATGGATTTAATAGCTATAAAGTAAATACAATAATTAAAAAAGAAAAAAATATTGCTAAAGTAAAAGTAAATAAAGGGAAAGAAGATAAAGTTTACATTAGAACAAAAGAAAATGTAAATGAATTATTAAATGTGAATGAAAAAGCTAAGAAGTATATTTTAGTTCCAGAAGTTAAAAATATAACTGCTCCTGTTAAAGTGGGAGAAAAAGTAGGAATTTTAAAAATAAAATATCAAAATAAAGTAGTAAAAGAAGTTGATTTAACAGTTTCTAAAAATATTAAAAAGGCTAATTTATGGGATTTATTTAAACGAAATTTAAAAATGATAGTTAGTGGAAAATAGATATCAATTGATATCTATTTTACGTTATAAAATATAAAGAAAATGTAAATGTTTTGAAAAAATAAAACTTACAATTTAACTTAGTGATATAATATTTATAGTTTTTAAATTGTGGAGGTCTTTTTATGGATAAAGAAAAACCGAAAAAGAAAAATATTAAATTTTTTAAATTTATTTACTTATTACTATTTTTATCTTGTATATTATTTTGTGGAGCTATATATTATTTGAATGTATTACCATTTAAGTATTTCATTTTAGTTGTAACTGCAGCAGTATTTATTATCTTTTTATTTGCCTTAGTTTTATTAAATAGAAGAGTGAAGAAATTTATTAAATTTTTCTTTTCGATACTAGCTATAATTATTATGACAGGTTTATTTTTAGTAAGTAAATATAGTTTTAATGTTAAAGGAGTTATAAATGATGTTACTAAAAAAATAAATTATAAAACTGAAAATTATGATGTAATTGTTTTGGATAATAGTAATTATGAAGATATAAAAGATTTAGAAAATAAAGAATTAGGATATTTAGATAATGGATCTAATGGAATTAAAAAAGCTAAAAGTACATTAAAAAAACAAGTTAATACAAGTAATGATGATTATGATGATGTTGCTAAGTTATCAAATGATTTATTAAATAAAAAAATTGATGCAATATTAGTCGAAGAAACTTATAAATCAATTTTAGATGAAGAATCAGATAAATTTAAAAGTTCAACTAAAGTATTATATGAATTTAGTGTTAAAATTCCTGAAGAAAAAAACAGTAAGAAAGTTGATGTTACAAAAGAACCATTTAATGTTTATATAAGTGGAATTGATACTTATGGAAAGATAACAAGTGTTTCTAGAAGTGATGTTAATATTATTGCAACCGTTAATCCTCAAAGTGGACATGTTTTATTGACTTCAGTACCAAGAGATTATTATGTTCAATTAAGAGGCACTACAGGTTTAAAAGATAAACTTACTCATGCTGGTATATATGGAGTAGAAAAATCTGTTGGAACTTTAGAAGATTTACTTAATATTAAAATAAATTACTATTTAAAAGTTAATTTCACTTCAGTTGTTAAGATAGTTGATACATTAGGAGGCATTACAATACATTCTGATTATAATTTTATTAGTCAAGATGGCTTTAAATATGTAAAAGGTGATAATAAAGTAAATGGTGAAAGAGCTTTATCTTTTGCTAGAGAAAGACATTCATTTAATAGTGGAGATATTCAACGTGGTAAGAATCAGATGTACGTTATACAAGGTATGGCTGATGAATTAATGAGTTTTTCTTCAGTAACTAAGTTTAATTCTTTATTAAGTGACTTAGATGGAACTTTTGAAACTAATATAAGCAGTGATGAAATATCTAAATTAATAAAGATGCAAATCGATAAGAATATTAATTGGAATATTGAAAATAATACTTTAGATGGAACTGGCGCTAAGAAAGCAACATATACTGCTAAGTCAACTAAAGCATATGTTATGGAACCAGATGTTGCATCAGTAGCTTCAGCAACAACTAAAATAGAAAAAGTAATGCATGAAAAAAATTAAAAAAATTATTTGCATAATGCAAAATGTATGATATAATATATTGCATGAAGAAGGCATAGATTCTTAATTATTAATCCTATAAACCATATAAACTCATACTTATATTTTTTAGTCTTCTTCTAAAGAGCATTTTTGCTCTTTTTTTGTTATCTTAAAATATGTTTTGTCGAATCGCTTTAAAATCATTTTAAATTGCCTTATAGTTGTGAAATTTAAATAGAAGAAATTCTTATAAATTAAAAAGCTATTTAATACCAGCTATATTAAAACATAGAATTAAGTTTTTAGTTTATAATTTATATAATTTAAATGATATAGATATGGTAGGAAAGAAAGCTTTAGAACAATCGGCAATGGCTATTGATGTAAATAAAGGAATTTCTTTAATTTGTGAAGTACCACCAAAATTAAATGAATTTTTTCAAAATGTTAATATTACCAAAACATCAAATGAGTTAACAGCAATAAAAACAATTAATATATAGGAGAAACTTATGGATGCGTATAATTATCTTATTGAAGAGTATAAACCATTAATATTAAGTATTGCCAAAAAGTTTAATAATATAGAGAAAGAAGATTTATTTCAAGCAGGAGCACTTGGATTAAAAAAAGCATTTGATAATTATGATGAAACTTCAGCAACTAAATTTTCAACTTATGCTTATAAATATATTTATGGTGAGATGTATAATTTAATTTATAAAAATAGTGACTTAAAAATAACTAAAGATACTTTAAAATTATATAAAAGTATTATCAAAACATATCAGTTATTAACACAAAAAATAATAAAATACCAACTACTTTAGAAATAGCTATGACTTTAGAAGTAGAAGAATCATTAATTAATGCAGTAATTATATCATGTCAAAAAGCACCTAGTTTAGATGCTAATTATTGTGATGATAAGGATATTAAAGAAGTTATAAATATCGAAGAAAACATTAGTCTTGATGATAAAATATTCTTAAATGATGCTATAAATCAATTACAAGAACCAGAAAAAACAATTATTAAACAAAGATATTATAATGATTTAACTCAGAGTGAGATTGCTGCATTATTAGGTATTTCTCAGGTTAAAGTATCTAGATATGAAAAAAAAGGGATTGAAAAAATGCGTACTTTAGTAAAAGATTGTGCATAATTTAAAACAAAAGCTTTCATAATAAAAATGGAGGCTTTTTCTATGAATAAGGAAGAATATAAAAAAATTGTAAAAAAATATACCCCAAAAGAAAATAGATTTGTAAATGCTATAAGTGCATTCTTTTTTGGTGGAGGATTAGGAGTGCTTGCAGAGTTAATTAATAATATATTAAGAAAATGTTTTAATTTATCTATATTAGATGCAACTACATGGATGATTATTATATTTATTTTCTTTGGATGTGTTTTAACAGCTTTAGGAATCTTTGATAAGTTAGTTTGTTTTTTAAAGTCCGCTTTAATTATTCCAATTACAGGATTTGCTCATTCTATAACTAGTGCTGCTTTAGATTATAAACAAGATGGTTTTGTTACAGGAATAGGTTCAAATTGTTTTAAATTAGCCGGAAGTGTAATTTTGTATGGTGTAGTTAGTGCATTTATTTTAGTAATAATTGGAGTGGTGATAAATGGCTAGTTTAATCTTTAAAAATGTTTATATTAATGATCAAGAAACAGTAGTTGGTCCTTATGAAAATAATGGTATTTTAAATTTTAATAATTCAATTAAAGATTTTTATGGTGATGAAAAAAGTTTTGAAAATTGTGAAATAAAATTACAGAAAATAGTATTTGATAATATTTTGCGTAAAAATAATTTATCTGATATTAATATTGATTTAGTTGTTGGTGGAGACTTGATGAATCAAATTACGGCGACTAGCTTTAATATGAGGGACTATAATATACCTTTTTTAGGAGTTTATAGTGCATGTGCTTCTTTTCCAGAAAGTTTATTAATTTTAGCTAATATGGTAGATTCTAAATTTTTAAAAAAAGGTATTGCTATTACAAGTAGTCATAACTTAACTAGTGAAAAACAATTTAGATTTCCTATAGAATATGGTTGTTTAAAACCTAAAAGATCTACTTTTACAGCAACGGGGGCTGTAAGTACTTTAGTTTCTAATAAAGTAAGTAAAGTAAAAGTAGAAAGTGCAACAATAGGAAGGGTAATTGACTATGGTATTAAAGATCCATTTAATATGGGAGCAGTTATGGCTCCTGCAGCAGCAAGTACTATAGTTAATCATTTAAATGAATTAAATAGGAGTATTAATTATTATGATGTAGTTTTAACTGGTGATCTTGGAGAAGTTGGCAGTCAAATTTTAAAAGAATTTTTGCTAAAAAATAATAATATTAAAATGAAGAATCATTTAGATGCAGCAACATTGATTTATAGTGATGAACAAGAAACTTTCTCAGGAGCAAGTGGACCTGTTGCACTTCCTATTGTACTTTTTAATAAAATATTAAAACAACGCAAATATAAAAAAATATTAATAGTTGGAACTGGTTCTTTACATTCTCCAGTTATGTGTAATCAAAAAAACACTATTCCAAGTATTGCTCACGCAGTTAGTTTGGAGGTTATTTAATGACTTATATATATGCTTTCTTATTTGTTGGGGTGTTATGTTTAATTGCTCAAATAATTATTGATAATACTTGTTTATCGTTTGGTCACATAACTAGCTTGTATGTTGTACTTGGAACAGTACTAGCATTCTTTGATGTATATGATAAAATTAAAGAATTAGCAGGGGCAGGAGCTTCACTACCGATTACATCATTTGGAAACCTTCTTTATCATGCAGCTTTAGATGGATACTTAGCTAATGGAGTTTTAGGAATATTTCAAAATATGTTAACAACAACTTCTGCTGGTATTACTGCTGCTATAGTATTTGCATTTATAATGACATTAATGTTTAAACCTCATGATTAATAAGCTAAAATAATTGGCTTTTTTTTTCTTTTTTGTTATAATTATTAAAGAGAATGAGGGGATTATATTATGAAAGAAGAGAAAGATCATAATATCGAAAATAATCAAAATAATAATTTAGAAAATAAACAAGAAATGACGCCTCAAATAATTGGTGAACTACCTACTGAAAAACAAGGTAGTGTCATTTGGGTATTTCTCTTTTTTGCTTTACTATGTGGTTTTACTTTTGGACTTCCATATTTAAGAGAATATGTTGAAAGTAAAAAAAGTGTGCCTGTATCTAGTGATACAAAAGAAAAAAGTAAAGAAAAAACTGATACTACAGAAGCTGAAAAAGATATTGTTTACTATGAAATTGATCAAAACGTAACATTTGCTTTTAATAATTTAAGATTTAATAATTTGGTTAAAGAATCTACTGATGATTATTATTTTGTGTTTAGTATAACTAATGAATCAGATAATATTTTTGATTTTTCAAAAAATTATTATGTTGAATTTTATACAGCAGATAAAACATTGTTGGAAAGATCAAAAATAGTTGGTGATCAAAGTATAACAAATAATCAAGAAGCTGTTATTAAACTTCAAATTAATGAAAATACTTATAATAATGCTTCTTTAATTGCAGTAGTTGAAAAAAGTGAAGATGATTACCCAGAAGTTACTTTAAATAAAAAAGATAATGATTATGATATTTTAGTTTGTACTAATAAAAATAATGAAATAACTTATTTTTTTAAAGAAGATAAGTTGGAGAAAATTACGGATATTTACAATTATACTAATGTTGATGTAAATAGCTATAATGCGGTATTATCATCATATCAAAATTTAGCTGCTAGTTATAATAATATTGAAGGTGTTGCTTCTAATATAACAGATACAAATCAATCTTTTACAATGAATACTCAGATAGATTTAGCAACAGCAAATGTTGATAATTTGAAAAATAAACATTATTTTAAAAAGAATGCAAACAGTAAAAAAGTAAAATTTGAAATGGAAGCTATGAGATATACCTGTTCATAATTAGGAAGTGATAAAAATGAATATTCATATTAATGATTTTGAAGGTCCTTTAGATCTTCTTTTACATTTAGTTAAAAGTTCTAAAATGGATATTTATGAGATAGAAATTTCAGTAATTATAGAACAATATTTAGATATTATAGAGCATATGCAAGAACTAAATATTGAACTTGCCAGCTCTTATTTAGTTATGGCTGCAGAATTACTTCATCTAAAAAGTAAATTATTATTAAATAAAACTGATGAAGAAGACGAAGAAAGTGAATTTAATACTGAAGAAGAATTAAAAGAAAGATTAATAGAATATCAAAAATATAAAGATATAACTAATAAGTTTAAAGATTTAAAAGAAAAAAGAGATGAAGTTTATACTAAAGATCCTACAAGCATATTAGAATACGCTCCTTCAAATTCTATAAAAAATGATGATATTACTTTGGATGATTTAATAAATGCATTTTTAGAATTTAAAAAAAGAGAAGAATTATCAAAACCTGTTGAAACTAAAATAACTAAGAGAGAATTAAGTATTAAAGAAAGAACTAATAGTATAAAATCGTTATTAAATAAAAAGGGAAAAATGAATTTTTTAGAATTATTTGAAGAGTTTAATAAAGATTATGTTATAGTAACATTTTTATCGATTTTAAATATGGGTAAAAATAATGAAATTTCTATAATGCAAGAGGTAAATTTTTCAGACATAATTATAGAAAAGAGATGGTAGTTATGAATTTAATTGGTATAATTGAAGGCGTACTGTTTGTTGTTGGTGATGAAGGTATAACTTTAAATTCTTTAAGTGAAATAATTGATAAACCTTTAGAAGAAACGAAAGAATTATTACTTCAATTAAAAAAAGCATACGAAGAAGATGATAGAGGTATTAGAATAAGTTATCTAGGTGATGCTTTTAAATTAACAACTAAAAAAGAACATAAAGAATATTATCAAAAATTAATAGAAAATCCTGATAATAATATGTTAAGCCAAGCTGCTTTAGAAACTCTTGCTATTGTAGCTTATAATCAACCAATTACTAGAGCTGAAGTAGATGAAATAAGAGGAATCTCATCTTCACATATGATTAGAAAATTAGTTGCAAAAAATTTATTAAAAGAAGCAGGAAAGTCTACTTTACCTGGTAGACCTAATTTATATAAAACTACTAGTGATTTTTTAGATTTCTTTGGGTTATCAACAATAAACGATTTACCTAAAATAGAAGAGAAAGAAGAGACAAGAGAAGAAAAAGAGTTGTTTACTTCTATCTATAAAGAGCCAAATGAATAGTATATTTGATGAAGAATTGAATAATGAAACTATAGTAGATGGTGATTTTAAAGATTTAATAATCCAAGGTAATGATATTAATAAATGCAGCATAATTAATAGTGATTTTCAAAAATGTAATTTTAGTGGGTTAAATATTTGTGATACTGAATTTAATAATTGTGATTTATCAAATGCGTTTTTTGATAATGTAGGAATTCATAATTGTAAATTTAATAATTGCAAAATGGTTGGAGCTAATTTTAGTAATGTTATCTTTAAAAAATGTATATTTAATAATAATATGGCAAACTACTTAGTTTTAGCAAATTGTGATTTAAAAGAAGTGTCTTTTATAGAAAATAAAATTAATAGTATTAGTTTTATTAGTAATAAACTAAAAAAAGTAAGCTTAGATAAAAATGAAATGCAATCTGCTGAAATAATTAATACTTCTTTAAATAACATTGATTTAAGTAATTGCGTTATAGATAATATGAAAATAGATTTAAATGATTTAAAGGGTGTGACATTAAATCATATGCAAGGTTTAAGTGTTTTAGATTTATTAAATATAAAAATAAAAGATTAGACTTTTATATAAACTAATTATTTGATATAATTAATTTATGCCTGTGTGGTGAAATTGGTAGACGCGCTGGACTCAAAATCCAGTGGTAGCAATACCGTGCCGGTTCGAGTCCGGCCACAGGCACCAGAATGATAGGAAACTCGGACTTTTCGAGTTTAAGTAATAAATGCTAACTAGAAATAGTTAGTTTTTTTGTTATTTAAGAAAGGATAAGTGATGAGTTATGACAATAGAAACTAAAGAACTTGTAATAAGTGAAGAATTAAAAAGAAAGGTTGAAATTATTTGTAGATTATGTGGATTACTCTATTACAAATGGAAATGTTAAAAGTATTAAGAATACTAATATTGCTTATGTTAAACCTCATATAGTAAAAATAAATAATA
>QWCE01002597.1_pt1 | contig 32280 bp, 25 predicted proteins | sample 1972531 | NCBI WGS metagenome assembly QWCE01 (sample SAMN09866716, study PRJNA288562) | Human gut metagenome isolate term4_stool, whole genome shotgun sequencing... | reverse complement strand
TTTGTAGAACGATATATCAATAGGGCATAGAGGTTCTATGGAAAGGAAGGAACGATGGAAGAGAAAGTTCAAGTACGTTTAGAAGAGTTAATAGAAAGATATCCTCAGCTAAAGGGCGAAAAGGACAATATTGCTAAGGCGTATGAGATATTGACCGAGAGTTATGCACAAGGTGGAAAGCTATTAGTTGCCGGTAATGGCGGCAGTGCTTCGGATTCCGAACATATCGTAGGAGAATTGATGAAGGCATTCGTATTACCAAGAAAGCTTCCAGATGAATATCAGAACCGTTTGAAAGAGGCAGATGCAGAATTAGGAAAAGAATTGGCAGATAAGCTGCAAGGAGCATTACCTGCGATTGCTGTTGTAGACCATGTTGCATTGTCTACTGCATATCTGAACGATGTAGACCCGATGCTTGGTTTTGCACAGCAGGTCAACGGCTATGGAGTGGAAGGCGATGTATTTTTAGGAATTTCCACTTCTGGAAATTCTAAGAATGTATTATATGCATGTACAGTTGCAAAGGCAAAAGGAATGAAGGTAATTGGACTCACCGGAGGCAATGGAGGTAAGTTAAAGGATATGGCTGATGTTGCGATTGTAGTTCCGGAAAAAGAGACATTTAAGATTCAGGAATTGCATTTGCCGGTATACCATGCAATTTGTTTGATGTTGGAAGAGAGATTTTTTGGGTAGTGCAATAATAAGTTTGTTACATTAAGTGTATTAGAGACGAAAGATAAATAAGAAAGATTTTGTGTAATGTATTATAAGAGTAGAATCAAGGGTGTTATATTGACGATTCTCTGGGTGGCAGCACTTATTTTGATTAGTAGGATAAGACATCCTGTTGAGAATGTGATTTTGAAAATAAAATATGAATCTCCAACTACAGGCGAGGCTCGGTTGTTTTGGACATCAAATGATGAAGAGTTTACATATGATAAATATGTAGAAGAAACGATTTCAAATGGTATAGAGATGTTTCAATTATCAGATTCTTTCGATGGATTATGTTTAGAACTTAACAATGATGAGGATTGGCTTATTATAAAAAGTGTTAAGTTATATGCTAATGGAGTTCCATATAAAATACTGCAAGGAAAAAAGTTAACCAATCGGATTAAAGAGGTTGTTAATTTAAAACAAAAGGAAATAACCAATAATAGAGTAACATATAAATCATCTGATCAGTCAAATAGAATTATATTTGATAAAACTTTCTGTCAATACATTACAAAAGCATTTAATGGTACATTTAATGGTTTTAATATAGTTTGGATGAGCTTAGCGACTGTATTGTATATTATTTTGATGCAGTGTGTTAAGGTGATTCCAAGAATGAATTTGGATAAAAAGGAAAGTGAAAATAATAAAAATATTTTTGTATTAATTAGCATATTTGTTATTGGAATATATGTGTGGTTGTATGCATGCAGAAAAGCTGGGGTAGTGGAGTATCCTAATTGGTATTTACTGGTTGCGTATACTATATTTGCAATTGGAGCATTAATTATATATATTTTTGGCTCCGATAAAAAGATAGTTTTATCTAAAGAGACATATATAGAGCTATTTAAAATATTGACAGCATGTTTAGATGTATTAACCATAGAGACAGCGACAGGTAATTTATATAAGGTTACAGGAGTAGGTGTTCTTAAAAACATATTCTTGATATATGTATTGATTGATATAATTGAATTAATCGTTAATAGACCTCAAATAATTATACAAATAGTAAATTTATGTTGTTTGTTGTTTGGTACAGTCTGTTATTATGTCATGCAATTTAGGGGCACCCCATTTGTTCCTTGGGATTTGAAAGTGTTATCTACGGCTGTGACTGTTGCGGGAACATATAAAATTAGGGTGGAGGTTTCATTAGTATGTGCATTTTTGATGTGCGTATTAAATATGTTGCTCGTTGGATATGTCAGAATACACAATAAAAAGAGGCGTTACATATGGTTAGTAAGATACCTTATATTATCGTTGTGTATTACAGAAATTATTCGATACGAACTTCCGATGGCCAATTTATGGGATGTAGGGGAAGTGTTTCAACAGAATGGCTCTTTGACAAGTTATTTATCTTATATAAGATATATGAATTATCAAGTTCCGAAGGAATATTCAAAGAAAAAGTGTGCTGAGGTATTGTCTGACACGGAATCTATAATGTCGGACAATATTGAGGCGAAAAATGTTATTATAATTATGAATGAATCTTTTTCCGATTTAAGAGTAATTAATGATAAGATCATTAGTAATGAATATACGCCTAATTTAGATGCCTTGCAAGAGAATACAATAAAAGGGAATTTATATGTTCCAGTATTCGGGGCAGGAACGTGTAATACAGAATTTGAGGTGCTGACAGATGTATCGACGACAATCACTCCGTCAACGCCATATGTAACAGCAATAAATAAAAAAGTGGATTCATTGTGTTGGAAATATCAGAAGGAAGGTTTTCATACATATGCACTACATCCATATTTAATTGAAAACTGGAATAGAGATAGGGTATATCCATTGTTGGGTTTTCAGAATATTTATGATCAGAGGCAAATGGATAATATCGATTACGAGGGCAAATGGATAAGTGATTCAAGTGATTTTACAGAAGTAATTAATCTGTATGAAAAGAATAAGGGAGAACCATTTTTTATCTTTAATGTTACAATACAGAATCATGGTGGGTATGATTATGAGTATTCGAATAAATGCGTTGATTTATCACAATATGGTGAATTTAGAGAAGCGGAGAATTATCTATCATTGTTGAAAAAATCAGATGAGGCTTTTGGAGATTTGATTAAATATTTTAAGGGGATTAATGAACCAACCGTAATTTGTATGTTTGGAGATCATCAGCCGGCGTTAGGGGATGAATTTTACGAATTGTTGTATGGTAAGAAATTAGATAAGATATCTGAAACAGAAAAAAATAAAATGTACATAACCCCATTTGTGATTTGGGCTAATTATGATATTCAAGAAAGGTATATAGATAAAATAAGTTCTAACTTTTTAGGTGATTTGATATTACAAGCAAGTGGACAAAACTTAGAAGGATTCTATGCGTTTAACAATAATGTATTTCAAAAATATCCGGTTATTTTTAATAGAGGGATATTTGATGAGGATGGAAAGTTTTATTTAACAGATAAATTGGGTAATAATATAAAAAAAGAATTATTAAATCAATATAATGAATTAGGTTATTATGAGATGCATATGCAATGAGATTAATGCAATGCTATAGGAGAAAAAGATGAAAAGAAATACAAATACTTTAATTATAGGTTTAATATTGATAATTTGCGTAATATTTCCGATGCTTACACAGGGAATAATGTGTAATGATGAAGTGCAGTTACGATTATCTGCACAGATGGGAATTGGGCATTTTTTCAAAAATTATTTTGTGACAGAGTGTTTGGAAAAGGGAAGAATGCTTGGGGCTATTGGAAATATGAAATTTTTAGGATATATATTTGGAAACAGATATATTTATAGAAGTGTTGATATCATCTTTTTGTTGGCAGGGATTTCTTTATTTGGGTATGTTATTTATTTGTTATTTAAAAATGTTAAATTTTCTATTTTTGTTTCTATAATGATATTAGTTTTCCTTCCAATAACATTTGAGCATTCATTGCCGAATGCATTTGTTATTCTAACGATGCAACCATTGATTTTACTTGAGGTTTCTATTATTTTATATATAAAATATATAGAACAGGAGAACATTAGAGCACTAATAGGATGCGTATTTCTTTTCTTATGGGCTATGTGTTTATATGAATTTATTATAGTATATGTTTTATTATATCCTATAATTTATTGTATTAAAAATATTAATAGAATAAAAATTAAAGAGATTATCAAATTACATATTCCTTTATTTTTATGTGCCATGGTTTATTTAATGTTATATTTTGGACAACGTTTGGTATTTCCGACAACATATAGCGGAAACGAGATTGGTGTTTTGTCGTGGAAACAAATGTATCCGGTTATAAAGACATTATTTTTATCAGCACTCCCAGGGTATTATTGTTTAGGTAATTCTAAATATAAATATTTATTTTTAGTCTATAATAATGGGGAATTAGGCGTAAAAAATTATTTAAATCCTATTATTTGGATTTTTTGTATTTGTTTAATCTTTATTTTGGTGGAATTGTGTCATGTGCAGAAGATAGAACATGTGAGTTTGATTCAAAGGTTGCTGATATACTTTAGTGCAATATTTTTTGCAATCGTGCCAGCGGTTCCTAATTCAATAGCTAAGTTGTATCAGGGAAATGTTACAGCTGAGTCATTTACTTCACTGCCAGTTAGTATATATATTTATATTTCTATAATGTTTGGACTTTCATTTTTTTTATGGAATTTTGTTTTAAAAAAAGGACAACGATATCTATGGCTGTTTATATCTGCTATCATATTAATTGGGGCAAGTTTAGTTCAAGTAGATAATAATGTTTTTGCGCAAGAACAGTCACGTAATTATATTAGATTTACCTCAACAGAACGACTGTTTGATTTAACATTCTGGATGGATTACCAAGAAAAGCGTTTTTCTGCACCTACATTATATGAGACTAGAAATGCTTTGGCAGTGGAGGATGGGCATTGGACAGAATATTTAAATAAAAATGGGCTTAACATTAGTATAGAAAATAATTGCGATAATGTTAGTGATTGGATTGTTCAACAAGATGATGACTCTTATTTAGTTTCAGTAGATAGCAATAATATATATATTAGTCAAAATTCTAATAAAGAGATTGTTTTGGCAAGAGATTTAGATGGTAATTATAATTTGTATCAGACTACAAGTGTGATTGGCGAAGAAAATCAACAGTACATATATCAATTAGTTAAAAAGTAATATATAATAAATACATTTAAAGGAGAAAGAAAAATGATTAATTTTAATGTACCGCCTGCAGTAGGGAATGAAATAGAGTTTATTAAAGATGCAATTGATACCAGAAAAATTAGTGGCGATGGAAAATATACAAAGAAATGTAGTGAATGGTTCAAAAATCGGACGAAAACAAAGGGAATACTTTTGACGACATCTTGTACGCATGCAACTGAATTAGCTGCACTTTTGTGTGATATACAACCGGGGGATGAGGTAATCATGCCTTCGTATACGTTTGTATCTACAGCAGATGCATTTGTATTAAGAGGAGCCAAACCGATTTTTGTTGATATAAGGCCGGATACAATGAATATTAATGAAAAGTTAATAGAAAATGCAATTACAGAAAAGACAAAAGCGATTGTTCCTGTGCATTATGCCGGAGTAGCATGTGAAATGGATGCGATTATGGCAATTGCTAAAAAATACAATCTATATGTAATAGAGGATGCAGCTCAGGGCGTAATGTCGGAATATAAAGGTAGAGCGTTAGGAACGATTGGTGACGCAGGGTGTTATAGCTTTCATGAGACAAAAAACTATAGTATGGGAGAGGGAGGAGCAATTCTTATTCAGGACGATGAAAAGATGGAACTTGCAGAGATTATTCGTGAAAAAGGAACGAATCGTAGTAAGTTCTTTCGTGGTCAGATCGACAAATATACATGGGTAGAAGCGGGTTCATCTTATCTTCCATCAGAATTAAATGCAGCATATTTATATGCTCAATTAGAGAAAGCAGATGAAATATATGATAATAGAATGGCAATATGGAATAGATATTATCAGGAGCTAGAAGAATTGGAAGACCAGGGATATATTCAAAGACCTGTTGTGCCAGAAGGATGCAAGCATAATGCACATATGTTTTATATAAAGGCAAGGAATCTAGAGGAACGTACAAGACTGTTGTCATATTTAAAAGAAAATGGAGTAATGGCAGTATTTCATTATATTCCATTGCATTCAGCACCTGCGGGAAAGAGATATGGAGAATTTAGGGGAGAAGATAAGTATACAACAATAGAAAGTGAAAGATTAGCGAGATTACCATTGTATTATGGATTAAAAGATGAAGATCAGACTAGAGTTATTGAGTTGATAAAGGCATTTTATAGAGGAAAGTAACGTGGAAGAATCAAAAGTAAAATCATATATGTATTTGCATATATTATTGTTTATATATTCTTTAGGGGCAGTATGTTCTAAAATGGCAGGAAGAGAGACGTTTCTTTCTTTCAATTTTATTATGTTATATGGGTTGGTTTTGGCTGATTTGTTTATATATGCTATTGTGTGGCAACAAATTTTGAAACATTTACCGTTGGTTACAGCATATGCTAATAAAGCGATTACTGTTATATGGGGGTTAGTGTGGGGAAAACTTATTTTTAAGGAAAATATAACAATATATAATATTGTTGGTTCAATAGTGATTATAATAGGGATTTATATGGTGGTAAGTGAAAATGAAAATTAACAAATGGTATATTTTGCTTTTTTTAATCTCTGTGATGATATCTGCGGTTTCTCAAGTAATATTGAAAAAGAGTGCTGGTAAGACATATACAAATAAAATTAGAGAATATCTTAATATACCGGTTATAATGGCATACGCTTTATTTTTTATGTCATCGTTATTGACGGTGTTGGCATATACACAAGTTCCACTGGCATTAGGACCTGTGCTTGAAACTACAGGGTATATTTGGGTATCCGTGCTAGGAATTCTGTTTCTAAAAGAAAAGATTGGTAGAAGAAAAATAATAGGTATGATTGTTATTATAATAGGAATTATTATATTTAATGTGAGGTGAGAATATGTTGGAGGATAACTATGATGTTTGTATTAGACCAATTACAATGGATGATACAAATAATATTGTAAGATGGCGAAATAGTGCAGAAGTAAAAAAATATTTCATATATCAAAAAGATTTTACGATAGAAGGACATAAAAATTGGATGTTGAATAAGGTTGCAACTGGACAGGTAGTACAATTTATAATCGTAGAAAGTCAGACAGGAATGGATATTGGATCAGTATATTTACAGGATATTGACTATGTTCATAAGAAAGCGGAATATGGTATATTTATTGGAGAAGATAGTGCAAAGGGAAAAGGGTATGGAACGCAGGCTGCGAAACTTATGATAAAGTATGCATTTAAGGAGTTGGGTTTACATAGATTGTATTTACGTGCTTTTGCAGATAATAGAAGAGCAATTTCAAGTTATCAGAAAGCGGGTTTCCTTTCGGAAGGTCTTTTGAAGGATGATGTATTTGTTAATGGTCAATATCGGGATATAGAATGGATGGGAATAATTAATCAGGAATAAGGAGTGTATGGCTATGAAAGTATCTTATGTAATTCCGTGTTATCGATCAGAGAAAACCTTACAAAGTGTAGTAGACGAAATTCGGAATAAAATGACAGAATTAAAAAAATACACCTATGAGATTATATTGGTAGATGATTGTTCACCCGATGGAACATTTAATGTAATAAGAGAATTATGTGTAGAGGATAAAAATATAATTGGCTTGAGTCATGCGAAAAATTTTGGACAGCATGCAGCATTAATGGCTGGATATCATTTTGCAACAGGAGACATAGTTGTGTCCTTAGACGATGATGGACAGACACCGGCAGATGAGGTGGACAAGCTTTTAAATAAAATAGAAGACGGATATGATGTAGTTTATGCGGAGTATGAACACAAACAGCATTCTGCATTCCGAAATTTTGGAAGCAATGTAAATCGCAAAATGACTGAGGTATTATTGGGAAAGCCTAAAGAATTATATATATCAAGTTATTTTGCAGCAAGGCGATTTGTAATTGATGAAATCATAAAGTATCAAAATGCGTATCCATATGTTATTGGATTGGTTTTAAGAACAACGAAGAATATCTGTAATGTTACAGTAACGCATAGGGAAAGAATAGAGGGAACCTCAGGATATTCAATGAAGAAGCTTATAGCATTATGGGTGAACGGATTTACTTCTTTTTCGGTTATTCCACTAAGAGTTGCTACTTTTGGGGGTGTGTTTGTAGCATTTTTAGGATTTTTATATGCAATATATACGATTGTCACAAAAATTATTGATCCTAATAGGATTATTGGATGGAGCTCAACGATATCTATTATGTTAATTTTAGGAGGATTTACATTACTTGTATTGGGGATGATTGGAGAGTATATTGGTAGAATATATATAAGCTTAAATAATTCTCCACAATATGTAATCCGTTCGGTGTTAAATTACACAGATGATGGAAAAAAAGATGCTTGATGTAATAATAGAAAGAAAATATATTTAATTTAGTATGATTATAAAGGAGATACGAATGAAAGTAGTAATTTTAGCAGGAGGATTTGGAACACGTATTTCAGAAGAATCGGAATACAAGCCGAAGCCAATGATTGAGATTGGTGGTATGCCAATTCTATGGCACATCATGAAAGAGTATTCATATTATGGATATAATGAATTTGTGATATGTGCGGGGTATAAGCAGCATGTGATCAAAGAATGGTTTGCAGATTATTTCCTGCATACATCAGATATTACGTTCGATTTTACCCAGGGAGATAAAATGATCGTTCATAATCAGTATTCAGAGCCGTGGAAAGTAACGGTAGTAGATACTGGATTGCATACGATGACGGGTGGCCGTATTAAGCGAATTCAACCGTATGTGGAGAATGAAACATTCATGATGACCTATGGTGATGGCGTTTGTGATGTAAATATTCATGATCTGGTGGAATTTCATAAAACACACGGAAAGATTGCAACACTTACCTCTGTTTTATTGGAACAGGCTAAGGGAGTGCTTGACATTGGTGGTGATAATGCAGTACACTCGTTCAGAGAAAAGAGTGTGACAGATGGTTCACCAATTAATGCGGGATATATGGTATTAGAACCGGAGATTTTTGATTATATTGATGGGGATGATACTGTCTTTGAGAAGAAGCCATTGGAAAGTCTGGCTGCAAAAGGAGAATTGATGTCGTATTCCCATACCGGATATTGGCAGTGCATGGATACGAAGAGAGAGAAAGATATCTTAGAGCAGTTATGGGAACAGAATAAAGCACCTTGGAAGAAATGGGAGGACTAATAACATGTTTGAAAACAAGACAGAAGAACAGGCAAAGAAAGAGATCTTAGGAATGGTTGCAGAATATTGTGATACATTCCATAATCAGAAGAAACCATTTGAACCAGGCGATCGTATTACCTATGCATCACGTGTATATGATCACGAAGAGATGTGTAATTTGGTCGATTCTGCATTGGAGTTCTGGTTAACAGCAGGAAGATATACCGCAGAATTTGAGAAGAAGTTTGCAGATTATCTGGGCGTGAAATATTGTTCTTTGGTGAATTCCGGTTCTTCAGCGAATCTGAATGCATTTATGGCATTGACTTCTCCATTATTAGGAGATCGTCAGGTAAAGCCGGGCGATGAGATGATTACAGTTGCAGCGGGATTCCCAACGACAGTTACTCCGGCAATTCAGTATGGGGTTGTTCCTGTATTCATCGATGTAACGATTCCGCAATATAACATGGATGTCACACAGTTAGAAGCAGCATTGTCCCCGAAGACCAAAGTAGTTATGGCAGCTCATACATTGGGTAATCCATTTGATCTTAAAACAGTCAAGGAATTCTGTGATAAGCATAATCTGTGGTTGATCGAGGATAACTGTGATGCGTTAGGCACAAAGTATACGATTGACGGAGAAGAGAAGTTCTCTGGAACGATTGGTGATATCGGAACGTCTTCTTTCTATCCTCCACATCATATGACAATGGGTGAAGGTGGTGCTGTATATACGAATAATGCATTGCTTAACAAGTGTATCCGTTCTTTCCGTGACTGGGGAAGAGACTGTGTGTGTGCATCTGGTCAGGACAACCTTTGTGGTCATCGTTTCGATAAGCAGTATGGAGAGTTACCATTAGGATATGACCATAAGTATGTATATTCTCATTTTGGATATAATCTGAAAGCAACGGATATGCAGGCTGCTGTTGGATGTGCGCAGATTGTGAAGTTCCCGGGATTTGTTGAGAAGAGAAGACATAATTTTGACCGTCTGAAAGCTGCACTTGCAGGATGTGAGGATAAGCTGATCCTTCCGGAACCGTGTGAGAATTCAAGACCAAGCTGGTTCGGATTTCTTATCACATGTAAGGAAGGTGTGGATCGTAATAAGGTAGTTCCATATATTGAGAATCATGGTGTGCAGACAAGAATGTTATTTGCAGGTAATCTGACAAAGCATCCTTGTTTTGATCAGATGAGAGCATCTGGGGAAGGATATCGTATTGTAGGTGATCTTGCGAATACAGATCGTATTATGAGAGATACATTCTGGGTAGGTGTATATCCGGGAATGACCGATGAGATGATTGATTACATGGCACAGGTGATTAAAGAAGCTGTGAATCAGTAAGAGAATAACAACAGAGTGAAAGTGGTGGAGTTGTGAAAGCATCTGATTATATAGTAGAATATTTGATTAATAAAGGAATTACGGACGTGTTTGGTTATCCGGGAGGAATGGTTACACATTTGATGGATTCATTTAGTAAATATCCCGATAAGATTACAGCACATGTAACATATCATGAACAGGGAGCAGCGTTTGCTGCATGTGGTTATGCACAAGCTAGTGGTAAGGTAGGTGTTGCGTATGCAACAAGCGGACCGGGAGCTACGAATCTAATTACAGGTATATGCAATGCGTATTATGATTCCATTCCAACCCTGTTTATAACAGGCCAGGTCAATACATTTGAATCAAAGGGAAATCTGGGGGTTAGACAAAGGGGCTTTCAGGAAACCGATATTGTAAGTATGGTGCAACCGATAACGAAGTATGCAATTCGTGTAGAAGAAGCAGATAAATTAAAATGGTATTTGGATTATGCTTTTATGGCTGCAAATGAAGGTCGCAAGGGACCGGTTTTATTAGATATTCCAATGAATATTTTCAGAGCTGATATAGCTCCGGAAAACATGAAGGGATATGAAGAAGACACGAAACAATCAGTTCGTTGTGTAGAAGATGAATCCGCATATGAAGTATTAGTAGATGCATTACAAAAAGCAGAAAAACCGGTTTTAATTGTTGGAAATGGTGTGAAGATTGCAGGAAAAGTTGCAGCGTTAAGAAAATTACTTTCAAGATGTAGAATTCCGGTTGTGACAACAATGTTGGCTGTGGATGTTGTAGGTGATCAAAGCTATGGATTTATTGGGGCTTATGGAACTAGATGTGCTAATTTTATTGTTGCTAAAAGTGATTTGGTCATTACATTAGGTGCAAGATTGGATGTTCGTCAGGTTGGTGCACAACGCGATCGGTTTGCTCCAGATTCTACAATAATTCGGGTTGATATTGATGAGGGCGAGTTACAGTATAAAGTACATGATAATGAGATTCCTATATGTGCGGATCTAGGAAATGTAATTGATTATTTAGATAAGCAGTTGCCAGACCGGGAATATGCGGATTGGAAAGCAATCTGTGATTATTTGAAGGAATGTTTACAAGGGATGGATGACCGAACCCCGAATCGCATTATGAAAAGATTAAGTGATCACCTTGCAGATAAGGCGATTGTTACTACAGATGTAGGACAGAATCAGGTTTGGGTTGCGCAGTCTCTTGAGATAAAGAATCAGCAAAGAGTATTCTTTTCTGGTGGGCATGGTGCAATGGGATATTCACTTCCTGCGTCAATTGGTTGTGCAATTGCTACAGGGGATGTAGTGTATAGCTTTAATGGTGATGGTGGAATACAGATGAATATACAGGAATTACAGACAATAGTACGAGAACAGTTGCCAATTAAGATAATTCTTGTTAATAATGTAGCACTTGGAATGATACGTCATTTTCAGGAGATGTATTTTGAAGATAATTATTACCAGACAGTTCCTGCTGGAGGATATACAGTTCCTGATTTCAAAGGTATCGCACAGGCATATAAGATACCATATCATTGTATAGAGTCTGTGGATGATATAGATGAGAAGGTTTTGACAATGTCAGGTCCGGAATTTTTGGAGATAAAATTAGATGAGCCAACATATGTATTCCCTAAATTGGAATTTGGAAAACCAAATCAGGATCAAGAACCGTTGATGGATCGGGATTTGTTTGAGAAACTTATGAAATTAGATCTAGATAACATAAAAGAATTGAAAGGTTGAAAGTATGAAACGAATTGTTCTGACAGGTGCAACCGGTTCAATAGGTATTGCAATTATACAACAATGTATCCAACAAGGAATAGAAGTGTATGCTTTGGTTCGAAAGAATTCGGCACGTAATATCCGCATTCCACAGCATGAGAAAGTTCATTTAATAGAATGTGATCTTGAGCAATTGAAGAATCTGGATACAAGTAAGATACAAGCGTGTGATACTTTTTATCATCTGGGGTGGGCGGCAACTACTGGTGATGGTAGAAATAATATGACAGTACAGCTTAAGAATGTTGAATATACCTTAGATGCGGTGGCATTAGCGGCAAGATTAGGATGTCATACCTTTGTAGGAGCGGGTTCTCAGGCAGAATACGGTAGATATGAAGGCGAGCTGAATGAGAAAATACCGACATTTCCCGAGAATGGTTATGGTATGGCAAAGCTATGTGCCGGACAGATGAGTCGGATAGAATGTCAGAAGGTGGGACTTCGATATGTCTGGGTCAGAATTTTAAGCATATACGGACCATATGATAATGATAATACGATGGTTATGTCGACAATTCGTAAGTTGTTACAAGGAGAACGTCCATCTTTAACGAAAGGAGAACAACAATGGGATTATCTGTATTCAGACGATGCTGCAAGAGCAATGTTGTTATTAGGTGGTCGTGAGTCTGCAAAAGGTATATATTGTTTAGGAAGTGGTAATGCATATGCTCTACGTGATTATGTGTTGGCAATCCGGGATGCAATTGATCCGAATGCGGAGATTGGGTTTGGAGATGTTCCGTATGGAGAAAGACAAGTTATGTATCTTTGTGCGGATTCAGGTAAGTTGGTTCGGGATACAGGATTCCAACCGGAAACATCATTTGAGGAAGGAATTCAATCTACAATTGATTGGATGAAAAAGAGGTTAAACTATGAAGAAGATTAGTATTATGATACCTTGCTACAATGAAGAAGAAAATGTCAGAGAAATATGTAAGGCAGTGATTGAGGAATTGAATCAGAGTCTTCCGGCATACGATTACGAAATTCTATTTATTGATAATGATTCAACGGATAAGACAAGACAATATATTCGTGAAATATGTGCTACGAACAAGAAAGTAAGGGCTATTTTCAATGCTAAGAATTTCGGACAGTTTAATTCTCCTTATTACGGATTGTGTCAAACAGTTGGAGATTGTACAATCTGCTTATGTTGTGATTTTCAGGATCCGATTGAGATGATTCCTCGTCTGGTACAGGAATGGGAAAAAGGCGCCAAAATAGTATGTGCTATTAAAACTTCAAGCAAAGAAAATAAGATTATGCGTTTCTTACGTACCTGCTATTATAAGATGATTAAAAAGATGTCGGATGTAGAACAGATTGAGCATTTTACAGGTTTCGGGTTATATGATAAGAGCTTTATAGAGGTGTTGCGTAATCTGAATGATCCAACACCATTTTTGCGTGGAATTGTGGCGGAGTTAGGCTATAAGCGTGTAGATATTCCTTATGAACAGCAGAAACGGAAGGCTGGTAAGACACATAATAATTGGTTTACATTATATGATGCGGCAATGTTAAGTTTTACTTCTTATACGAAGGCAGGACTTCGTATGGCAACCTTACTTGGTTTTATTATGTCTGGAATTAGCTTGGTGGTTGCTCTTGTATATCTGATTCTGAAATTAATATATTGGAATCGATTTGCGGCAGGAATGGCACCAATATTATTAGCGGTGTGCATTCTTGGTTCTGTGCAGCTATTCTTTATTGGTTTCTTAGGAGAGTATGTGTTAAGTATTAATAAACGAATAATGCATCGACCATTAGTAATAGAAGAAGAGAGATTGAATTTTGATGAGAATGGGGAGGAGAGTACGAATGTTTGATGGTTCCTTTTACAAAGATAAGAAAGTGTTAATTACAGGACATACAGGTTTTAAAGGTTCCTGGATGTGTCAGTTATTGATTATGGCAGGAGCTAAGGTGACCGGGTATGCATTAGAAGCACCGACAGATCCAAGTTTGTTTGACATGTGTCATCTGGCGGATTCTATGGATTCTGTAGTCGGAGATGTGCGGGATCTTGCCCATATGATGAAAGTATTTGACGAGACGCAACCAGAGATAGTAATTCATATGGCTGCACAGCCATTAGTAAGAGAGTCTTACAAAAATCCGGTATATACCTATGAGACGAATGTGATGGGAACAGTTAATGTTTTAGAGTGTGTTCGCAATACATCTTCTGTGAAGTCCTTTGTGAATGTTACAACAGATAAGGTGTATTTGAATAAAGAATGGGAGTGGGGATATCGTGAAAATGAGGAGTTGAACGGATATGATCCGTATTCAAATTCAAAGTCCTGTTCTGAATTGGTAACAAGCAGTTATGTGAATTCATTTTTTAAAGATATGGATGTTGCGATTTCAACAGCACGTGCAGGTAATGTAATTGGAGGCGGCGATTTTGCGACGGATCGTATCATTCCGGATTGTATTCGCGCTGCGGAGAAGAAAGAAGATATTGTTGTAAGGAATCCTTTTTCAACCAGACCGTATGAACATGTATTAGAGCCTGTAGTTGCATATCTTATGATAGCAAAGGCTCAGTATGAAGATAAGAAGTATGCAGGCAATTATAATGTGGGACCGAACGATACAGACTGTTGGACAACTGGGGATCTGGTGACCTTGTTCTGTGATAAGTGGAATGCACAGACGGGGGATTCTATGAAATGGGTTAACAAGTATGATGGAGGTCCTCATGAGGCAAATTTCCTGAAGTTAGACTGTTCTAAGCTTAAGAATACATTTGGGTGGAATCCGAGATGGGATGTAACGACTACAATGGAGAAGATTGTGGAATGGTCACATATTTATCTACAAAATGGTGATGTGGTTGCCTGTATGAAGAAACAGATTGAGGAGTTTATTAATTGATTTTTGCTGATCTGAAATTGAGGAGATTATATAATTATGACAGATAAGAAGAAGTGGCTATTACAAATATTATGCGTTTTTATAACTGCTGTATTATTTGTAATGTTTATATACACGGATATTATGGAGACGACAAGAGATGGAATTACATTCTGGAATGCTTTGTTTTCCGGAAAAATAAGAGAATTTTATGTAATGAATTCCGATGTTGTGATCAGTAACCAATTTGGTATAAGTAATTGTGCAATCTACGATATACCAGTGTATATTTTAATTGCTATATGGAATCTTCCGCTCTGGATATATGAGAAGATTACAGGATTGTATGCATTAGATTCTATGTTAGGTGTGTTATGGGCCAAAGCAGTTGCACTTCCATATCTGGTTGGGATTCAATATTGTATTACGAAGATTGGACGAGAATTAAAGGGAGACACTTATCCTGTTAGATTGTCAATGATGATGACATTATCATCTGTTTTTATTTTGACTCCGATTTTAATTATGGGACAATATGATGCAATGTCCCTGTTTTTTATGATGCTTGGGGTATTAGCATATATAAAAGGAGAGAATAAAAAGTTCGTTTTTTGGTTTGCAATTGCACTTCCGTTTAAAATGTTTGCATTGTTCGTATTTATTCCCTTAGTTTTGTTAAAAGAAAAGAGAATTCGATATATTTTGTTACAGGGAATAGAGGGGTGTTCATTCTTATTATTATGTAAGATTGTTCAAAAAGTATTTTTTATTCCCGATACAAACACGGCAAATTATCTTTCGGGACATTTGTTGACTTTCATTTTCCAAAGTCAGATAAACTTTGTATATGGAAGTAGTTCTATTTTTATATTTGCATTTGTACTTGTTTGTTTGTTCTGCTATCTAAAAAAGACGCCGGAACAGGAGGAGATAGGAAGGTGGGCTTTGTATGTAAGTCTGCTTGGATTGGCTGTATTCTTTATGACAAGTTTAACCCATCCACAATGGAGTTTACTGCTCTTTCCTTTTGTGGAATTGCTTATCTGCTGTTCAGAAGAGAAACATATGAGAGTAGGCTTATTGCTGGAAACAGTATTTTCCTTTGGATTGCTGCTTGCACAGATTATATATTATTATTGGGTGTTTAATGTAAAAACTAGTGTTTTTACATTAGCTGGTAAGTTATTTTATAATGGAAAAAGAAGCGTAGATTTCTCTATTCGGGAAGTGTTAGCAGGTCATAGTGCAGGATTAGATGTAGGATATTTGAATATTATTGGGGGAGGAGTATTTGTCGCGGGATTATTATTCTTCTTGTATTGGAGTAAGCCAGATACGAGAAGAGATCAGTTTGCCGAGATGGAGTTATCCTGTGAGGGGATGATTGCACTGAGATTGCTTGCAATGGCAATGGTAGGAGCTGCATTAATAGTAATATTATTGTAATAGATGAGGATTCGGAAATGTTATTTAGTTCAATGATTTTTTTATGGGGATTTTTACCGATTGTTTTTTTGCTATATTTTATGGCGAAGGAACAATATCGTAACTATATTCTTTTGATTGCGAGTATTATTTTTTATGCCTGGGGAGAGCCGATATATATTTTATTAATGCTATTATCTATTAGCTGTAATTATGTATTTGGACTATGTATTCATAAGACAGGTAAGCAGACTGTTAGAAGAATATGGCTCATTGTATGCGTGACTGTAAATCTTGGGTTATTGTGGTACTTCAAATATTCAACTACATTCTTTTCTTTAGTCAATCGTATAGTAGGGCAGGATTATATTAAGATCAAAGAGATCATATTACCAATAGGTATATCATTCTATACATTTCAGGCAATGTCATATGTCATTGATCTGTATCGAGAAGAGATACCGGTTCAGAAGAATATATTAAACCTTGCGTTGTATATCAGCTTTTTTCCACAATTGATTGCCGGACCGATTGTAAAGTACAAAGAGGTCAATGAACAATTAGAGCATCGTATTGTAAAAGAAGATGATCTTGCATATGGAATCAAGCGGTTTATCTATGGTCTGGGAAAGAAAGTATTAATATCCAATACAGTTGCAGCAATTGCGGATAACATGTTTGCAGTGGGAGTGGACAATTTGGGAACAGCATTGACTTGGTTTGCAGTTGTCATGTATACACTTCAGATTTATTTTGATTTCTCCGGTTATTCTGATATGGCAATTGGTTTGGGGCGAATATTTGGATTCCGATTTATGGAGAACTTTAATTATCCGTATATCTCACAATCCATTAAAGAATTTTGGAGAAGATGGCACATTTCTTTATCTGGTTGGTTCCGTGATTATGTATATATACCATTAGGCGGTAATCGGAAAGGAAAGTTTCGAACTTATTTTAATCTATTTATTGTATTTCTATTGACGGGAATCTGGCACGGTGCAAGTCTTAATTTTCTTTGCTGGGGCTTGTGGCATGGATTCTTCATTGTGATTGAGAGACTGGGATTTGGAAGACTATTAGAGAAGAATCCAATGAAAATATTCAATCATATATATACTATGTTGATTGTTGTAATTGGTTGGGCGATGTTTCGGTGTAGTTCTGTCGGAGAAGCTATTACGATTCTTAAGGCAATGGGAACTTTACATAGTGCAAATGGATATGTATTGCGTAATTTTGTTACTAATTATGATTGTATTGTTATAGTGCTGGGAATATTATTTTGTGGAGTTGTGCAGAAAGCGGTACCAAAGATTGCTGTCTGGTTCCACGAGAATAATAATAATGTATTAGAATATATTTTGCTATTTGCGGTGATGGGATTGAGTATAATGTCATTAGTAAGTGGAACGTATAATCCATTTATTTATTTTCAGTTTTAGGGAGAAATCGTATGAATAAAAAGAAAATATTTATTGGAATATTTATTGCCATGATTACGGTACCGTGGATCATATATCCGTTCCTGACAAAGTGGCTGGATACAGATAATTATGAGAATCGCGAATTGGCAGTTTGTCCGATCCTTGGAGAGACAGCGATTCGTGAATACCCATCTGCATATGAAAATTATTTTAACGACCATTTACCGTTTAAGAATCAGATCCGTTCATTGAATAGTGCAATGGATGTTTTGTTGTTCCATAGTTTGGATTCAGATAAGGTAATCTTAGGGAAAGAAGGATGGTTGTTTTATAAGGCAGAGGGGTGTTTAGAGGATTATCGTGGATTACAAAGTTATACAGAAGCAGAATTGGCAGAAATGAAACAGAATCTTCAAACGATTCAGAAGTGGTTTGAGGATCGGGGCATAGAAGTTGTGATCAATATTGTACCGAATAAGGATGAAGTGTATGCACAATATATGCCGGAAGATATTCAGGTAGTGAATTCCGTAAGTAAAACAGAACAGGCAGTAGATTATCTGAATAAAGAGATAGATATGCCAATTATATATGATCTGGATAATCTAAAGGAGAAGACGCAGAAACATCAGATTTATTGTAAGTATGACACACATTGGAATTATATTGGTGGCTATTATGGGGCACAGACGATTGGTAAGGCAATTGGAAAAACATTACCGGAGATAGCAGACGAGGATATTGTTAAATGGTCTAAGAAGGTGTTACCGGTTGCGCCACAGCAATGCGGGAATACTTATGACTTATCAGTCATGATTAGCCTGCCACATGTGCTTGATATTCATAAGGATAAAAAGTATATGGTCAAATATAAACCGGACGTAAAGGCTCAAAATGAGTCATTAGCTTCATATAGTGATTTGGATACCATGGAATATACGTCAGATGCAGAAGATGATCGACATCTTGTAATGATAGGAGATTCGTTTTCAAATCTTGATATGCCATATCTGGCAAAGGAGTTTCAGAAGTGCAGCGGTATTTGTTACTTACATTATGAAAATAATTATATAACAAATCACAATCCGGATATTGTTGTATTTCAATTCGTAGAAAGAAGAGCGGGAAGATTTGATCAGACAATTATGGGTTTATTAGATATGGAAGAATAAAAAGGAAACCAACGATATCTTCGTTGGTTTCCTTTTTGCATAAGTTATATAAATAATATTATTCTATATATATGTGACTAATTAATCCACTTAGTGAACGCGGGTCCGCAGAATCAGGAGCAGGGGGGTGTATACCGTTAAAGGCAAAAGTAATCTCAAATTCGTTTGATTTAATATAGTCCTTAATGTCAATTGTTTCACCAAAATGAGGTGTTTCTTTTGTGTTGATAGTACTGACTTTCTTACCATTTACTAGTATATCTAAATTTGTTACTTCACTGAAATCTTCTGGTACGTATCCTTCTATTGTAATGGAATTATGCCGGCGATGATGAAATACGATAGTGCCTTCTCCTTCTATCCAACGATAATTCTCATTGCTTTGATCAAGCCAACCATCTTCAAATGAGACTGTTGTAAGTTCGTTTGGAAACCAAATATCTAAAGGAGAGTAGCTTAAATATAGTTCATAGGCAAAATACCATATGGTTATAATATAACAACCCAATAGAAGAAGTGTAGAAAGTTTTTTGAATAAATTTTGCTTGGATATAATGAAATGATTTATTTTTTGTATTAAATTTTTGTTATTGAAAGATTTTGATATAGTGTTGGATATTTGATTTAACTTTAGGAGTATTCTTTTATCAGATCCAATTAGGAATGATAAGATAGGTATTTTCTTGATTGTTTTCCATATCAAAGTTCCTAACGAGATAGATATAAGTACAAACAGCCAGAAAAAATGATTGCCAACATTGCTGGAAGGAGTAATATTAGCCAATTCTGTAGCAGGAATAAGTTTCATTATATATAAAAGAATGAAAGTAAGCTTAAATAACCCAAAATGCAACAGAAGGATACCAAGAGTGTTTTGCCCGATGTTTGTAAACAGATTAATGCATTGTATATTATGTAGTTGTGCTATAAGGATAGAAAGACAATATAGCCATATAATACCATTAATACATGTAAATGTATTAAGGAGAATGTTATGAAAAGAACGGGCGGTATAATCAATTGCAACGTTTTTTAGAGTTCCGCAATATAACATAATTAGGGTAGAGGTCAATATAAGTGGCAATATTATCTTTTTGTTATAATCGGCAAGTGTGTTATTACAATAGTGCTTTACAATATAGCCAACACTATAGAAAAATTGTGCAATGAGACAAAGGTCAATGGGATAATGTTCGTTCAATTGGTTTTTGCTAATACATAAATATCCTAAAATATATATTAAAATAGTAAAAGCAAAGTAAATATGTATATTTTTATTAGAAATATACCATATGAGACGAGCCATAATAGTAATAATAAATAGTACAATTAAGAACCATGCTCCACCTAAGAACCAAGCGTAGATTCTGCCATATTTAAAAAATTGTTCAAGTATATCATGAAAACCAATATAGGATAAATTTCCAAACCAATTTTGATATTTACCAAAATGGTTTAGCGTAGCCATTAACGCACAGTTCAAAAGTAATAAAGAAAAAGTTGGGAGCAATAGTGTGTAGATACGTTTAATAAGTAATATAATAATATTATCGGAATCATGCTTTGCTACGTAACCAGATATAAAAAAGAATGCGGCTAGATGAAATTGATAAATATACATATTAAAAAGACCGGTGGCATGTCCAAGTACAACTAAAATAATAGATAATGCTTTGAAAATATCAATCCATAATATACGTTGTGAGTGATTGCTTTCTATGTTCATATTGATTCTCTCCTATGATTATTAGTATAAATAATTGTAAATTTATTTTATAATATAAAAGAGAAAGCGTCAATAAGCTTAGAGGACTTTAGAGGATGGACTAAATTATCCAAATGAATTGCAAACATGGAAACTCTGTTATATAATAAAACAGATAGTCTGTTTAGAAATTGTAGTTGAAAGGGGAATTAGATTGAGTAGTAGAGAATTCAGCCATATATTTGCTGTTTGTGCATACAAAGAATCACCTTACTTGGAGCATTGTGTGAAGTCTTTGTTGAATCAGACGAAAAAGAGTAAGATCATTATGTGTACGTCAACACCATGTGAATATATCAGTAATATTGCAGAGAAATATTCGATTCCGTTGTATGTAAGGGACGGAAAAAGTGATATCAAAGATGATTGGAATTTTGCGTATGATTGTGCAGATGCAGACTTTGTGACGATTGCACATCAGGATGATGAATATTCAAAGCATTATGAAGAGGCTTTATATAAAAAGTTACAGAGCATGAAGAATCCGGATGAGGTTACCATGTTTCTTACCGATTATGTGCCGTTGAAAGATAGTACGGGATTACAGAGAGATATTAACAGTAAGATTCGCAGATTTTTGAGAACTCCTTTGAAATCTGAGAGGCTGGCCTCCAAGAAGTGGATTCGTAAGATGACGTTGGCGTTTGGTAATTCTATCTGTTGTCCGGCAGTGACATACAATAAGAAAAAGTTAGGAGCAAGCGTATTTGTTTCCGAGTATAAGTTCAATATTGATTGGGATACATTTTTGATGCTTGCTAAGAAAGATGGAACATTTGCATATGTTGATCGTCCGTTAACACATTATCGGGTGCATGATGGAGCAACAAGTAAAGAATTTATCGAGAATCATTTGCGAATTGATGAGGATACAAGAATGTTTGACCAGTTCTGGCCACATTGGATCACAAGATTAATTATGGTATTTTATAAGAAAGCATATGATACATATAGCAATTAGGAAATGGAGAAAGAATAAGAATGAGTACGAATCGTAATACCCCAACGCTTTATATTGTAATTCCTTGTTATAATGAACAGGAAGTGTTACCGATTACTTGTAAGGAGTTTTTAGCAAAGATTAATGAACTGGTTGGTCTTGGAATTTCACAGAGCCGGAACCGGGGACATCAGAATGCAGTATTAGCAGGTCTGATGGAGGCAAAAGATCGGTGTGATATTACAATTAGTATTGATTGTGATGGGCAGGATGATATTAATGCCATGAATGATATGGTGGATGCTTATTTAGATGGTGCTGAGATTGTGTATGGTGTTAGAAATAAGCGTGATACGGATACGTTTTTCAAACGATTTACAGCAGAAGCATTTTATCATTTGTTGGACTGTATGGGTGTTGAGACTGTATTTAATCATGCGGATTATCGGTTGATGAGTAGCAGAGTGTTGCAGGAATTTGCTAATTTCAAGGAGGTCAATCTGTTTTTGAGAGGAATGGTGCCACTTGTTGGATTCAAGAGCACTTCGGTATATTATGCCAGACATGAGAGAATTGCCGGAGAAAGTCATTATCCGCTAAAGAAGATGTTAGGATTAGCCTTTGATGGAATTACAAGTCTTTCGGTTAAACCAATTCGTATGATTACATCATTGGGATTTGTGATTGCACTTCTTAGTTTTATTGGAATTATATGGGTAATGGTTGGGGCCATTGCAGGAAACACGGTACATGGCTGGGCATCGACGACGTGTTTGCTATGTTTCCTAAGTGGTGTGCAATTAGTCAGTGTAGGTGTAATTGGTGAATATATTGGCAAGATCTATATGGAAGTGAAACATAGACCACGATATATTATCAGTGAGAAGACCTATGATCATAATGAGGATAATACAGAGCAGATGTAATAGCGTGATATAGGAATTAGAATTAAAGGAAAATATGGTATGTTAAAGAGTAAGCTGAATAATAAGAAACTGATAGTTGGAAGTTATGTGTGTCTGTTCCTGTTTCTGGAATTATTTCATAGCTTTATTGGAATGTATTTTGATGACTATGGAAATGCATCTTTAAGTTATGGCTATCATGCTGATGTATTGGGAATGAATTGGACATTGGAGGATCTCGGACAATGGGCACATTGGATCTACTTTAATTTCTCCGGGCGGATTATGTGTGGATCGATATTGAATCTATTGTTCAAGATAGGTGGTGGACAACATCTGTTTATGGCGATTCAGGCGGGAATTCTTACCCTTATGTTCTATATGATGTATCGTCTGGTTATGTATTATACCGGACAGAAGGATAATGTATGGATTGCAGTTATGGTTGTTGCATTATTCTTTATTATGCCGCCAGATATGTATCGCTGGAATCTCTGTTGGGCATCAGCTTCGGTGTTATATATATGGCCGTTACTTCCGTTTTTTGCAGTAGTGTATCTGCAGTTTTTGTTAAGACAAGAGGAGTTGGCAAGCTGGAGGAAAGCTCTATATAATGTTATTTGCATAATAGGAATCTTATTTACTGCATTTTCACATGAACAGACCGGACTGTCGATTGCAGGTTACCTGGTAATTGTATGTGTTTATCAGTGTATTGTGCAGAAGCAATTTGTGGTAAGAGATGGAATATATGCGATATTAGGTGTGGGAATATATTGTGCGTTATTCTTTGCTCCGGGTAACTGGAATCGTTTAGATGGAAATACAGAGTTTGCAGAGTTAAGCTTCTTTGAAAAGACTGCACATAATTATGAACCGTTGATGGGATGTCTGTTTCCAGTATCTTTCATTGTATTATATGGTGTTATTACAGTAATACTATTGTTCTTTGCATACCGTAAGTATAAGAACGAACAGAAGAGATTACCGTTAGTTTTGAATACAATTGCATTGATATTATTGGCTGGAGCAACAGTAGGAAGCATTGTGAAGATAACGGTGGTTGCTTTAGTATGTGAAACAGGCTATCTCATTACTGTTTTTGTAAGTCTGATTCTATATAATGTGGACAGGGATAGAATCTATGTTACGTTCCTTCTGATTGCATCAGCATTATCAGCATTTTGTGTTCTGATTTCGCCGACTTTGCCAATGAGGTGTTTTACAGAGTGGATCTTGGTCATTCATATTGTGCTTTTGATCTGTTGTTATGACTTTTGGAGAGAATTTCTGCATGAGAAGAATAGAAGATTGTATGTATGCTGGGTTGTACTCTATGTTGTTACCTGTATATATGCAGCTAAGACATTTGGTGGATATGCGATTGGATATTGTGCCAATAAGGGGGCATTGGAATACAATGAAGAACAATTGCAGAACTTATCAGAGACAGATAATAAAGTGTATCTGTATAAACTGCCAAATGATTTTTTTGCACCAACGATGCCATATGCTGAAGGACAGGAATATATTGAGTATTGGATGAAAGAATACTATGGGATTAGCAATGATGTAGAATTTATATGGACGAAAAATAACGTGGTTTCTTATGATATACAAGGTGAATTTTATGAAGATGGATGGTTTGGTAAGGAAGGAGTGATTTCTACTACAAAAGAGTGTTGGGCAAAGCAGATAATATTAAACTGTCATGTACCAGAGGGACAGGTTGATGTACAGGATATTACAATCGTTACTAATGGAAAAGAAACAAAATATCATCTTGTTGAGGGGGATAATCAAATTATATTAAGCGTAAAATTTGGTAAAAAAAATCAAATCAAGATTTTGGCAGAGCAGGCAAAAATACTATCCAAGGATGATGAGAGAGAATTATCTTTTCTTATTTCGTATTATTTTGAATAATTTTAGGAATGGTGTAGAATTGAGGAGAATATGTTGAAAAAAGTATTAAAGAATGGTTTATTATTGGTATTCGCTCTATTGTGTATTGTATATCCTATATATATATTAATTGTCAGACCGGGTTTTTTTCATGGTCCGTTTTCAGCGGCAAGTAATCATGCGATGTATCAGGAACTGGTTATATGGTTACTTGTTATGTTGATTGGATTAAGGTGGAAGAATCTGAATTGGATATATGCTGTTGTAATTGTCTTTTCGTATGCACATGTTATGTTATTGCCAATGACTTTGGCGATTGGTTATACATTGCTGACGTATTTAATGGGAGTATATATCTGTGAAAAATTGAAATGGCATTCAAAAGGAAATATACAATTAGGAGCATATTTTTTGGGAATAGTCGTATTAACAATTCTATATGCTATATTATCTTTAATGCGTATTGGTTCGATTCGGAATCTTCGTATAGTAGATGCGTTGCTACTGATCTTATTTGGCGTGTGGTTTCTTAAAAGGCAATCAACTCCGCTCCAGACCTGGTGGAAGAAGAACACGGTGTCTGCTAATGTATATATGAAAGCGGCGGTTGTCGTATGTTTTGTTTTTTTAATGATTGGACGGGCAAATGTAAGTGTTGACGTAGATTCTGCATGGTATGGCTTACGTTCAGCCTATGTATTGGATAATCAGACTGGAATATTCGAGGATCTTAAATTAGTTGGTTGTGTATATACCTATCCGAAAGGATATGAAGTATATCAATTGCCATTGTCTGGACTTCCGTCATATGGATACGTATATGCCGGAAATATTGTAATGGCAATTATGGTATTATTAGTAGTATATAAGATTGCACGGTTATTCATGAATTCCGAACAATCTATGTGGGTCATGATTATGGTCGCTGCGATTCCGGGAATTATGAATATGGGAATTACGGCAAAGCCGGATATTATGACGTTGCTGATCCAATTATTACAAGTCTATTATTCGATTCTTCTATTACAGAAAAGAGAGGCCCTATATCTTGGATTAGTTGGGGCAACATATATATATGCACAATCATTAAAACCTACGGCAGTTATGTTTTCAACGACATTGGTTATTGCACTTTTGTTTGTCATAATCGTCTATCGGGTTAAAGTAGGGTGGAATAAGAATTCCTTGATATTGTGGATAGTATCAGGAATAGATCTGGCATTTATCTGGTATCGAACATACCTCTTAACAGGGATTCCAGCTACATCGGTATGGGGTAGGTTGTTTCGGATGTTAGGTATGCAGGAAAAATATCCATATGCAAGTGGTCAGATTTCACAATTTCGTCCAGGAGGGTTGTTTAGCCAGGAAGTAATACAAGGAACCTTGACTAGAATGAAAGAATTCTTCTTTGCACCGAACTCTGCGGATACGGATCATATTATTATAGCATGGGGATCAAGTTTGTGTATATTCTTTGTAGTAATAGCATTAGCAGGGGCATTAGTGAATGTACGACATACGGTAGCTATTTTAAAAAGGAATGCAGTTGCATGTTTTCTTGGTCTGTTATTAGTGGGGGAATTTGTTGGTTGTGTATTGTGCTTATGGGTGCTTTCAAAACCGGATGGTAATTATTTTATGTTGTTTTATTGCATTGCGGCAATGGTGGGAGCAATTTACTTACAGCGGATATTGATACAACAGAAAGTGTTTGTATCCAATATGGTATATTTAATATTTATACTATTTATACCGACGAATATTGTGTTTACCGGATGTGGCAATTGGGCATGGGCAGGGGCCTTTGATCCAATTGATTGGGTTAATCGGGGATTTGCAAACCATGAACAGGATACCAAACGGGCATGGAAAGCACAAGGTTGTGATAAGATCTATGATATCATGGTGGCAGATAGAAGCAATAAAGTTCTTGGATATGCGATACATCCCAATGTGGAACTAATTCCCTGTGTTATGGAAAGTGAGCAGGATGTGAGTTTCTGGGGAAATGCGGCATTGACTGCGACTACAGAGAATTTTAGGGAATTTGTAGAGTATGAGAATTATGATTATATATTCATAAGCAACGAATACATTACACCGGAGTCTGGTGCTTATTCCTATATGGATGATCTGATTGATGCAGGAATGGTAAAGAATGTTGTCACAGAGAATGGATTTGTCCTGTTAGAGATGGGAACACCGGATGCCCCACACAGTAAAGAAGAGATGAAACAGCAGTATCATTCCGTATGGGAAGAAGAGCCGGAAGAATAATTAACACATAGGGGAAGGAACATTAGAAGCATATGAGTAACACACATGACAATAATTTTTCGATATTACATTGGCTGGGATTGACATTGGTAATCTGGGGACATCAGTATGTATTGATGGGTTTGAATGCTCCGGTTGTATTAGGGGGCGTATGTCATGAAATAGGGCTTAAAATATTATTTGTGGTAAGTGGTTATCTGGTGGCAAAGAGTTTCCAGAATTCCACTTCCTGCATGCAGTATATGACAAAAAGGGTGAAAAGGATCTTTCCACCCTTAATTTTATGTGTTATTAGTATGGCACTGGTGTTAGGTCCAATTGTGACAACGAAGAGTATGCATCGATATATCCTCAAAGTTCCTGCTTTTATCTGGAAGAATATTTTGTTAAGACCGACATTTAATCTGCCGGGGGTATTTCTTAAGAATCCGTCCTCTCGAGCGTTGAATGGATCATTATGGTCATTGCCGGTTGAATGTTTCTGCTATGTGATTCTTATGGTAGTGGGCGTATTGATCCGGAGAATTCGCAGATATTCACGTTGTATTGCAGAGATGATTGGGGTTGCATTTTTTGGAGTTGTTTATCTGCTATATGCATTGTACACGAATGGCTTAATGACAGGAGATGCAGTTGTCTGGGGAACAGATTGGATCTATGCCTGTAGTATTTTTGTATATTTTGCAGCAGGAAGTCTGATTGCTTTCTTACGGTTGGAGAATGTGTGTAAGTTGCAATATGCTGTACTTGGATTAGTATTTTACATGGTGTTGCCGGAATGGCTGATAATATTAAGACCTGCATTGTTAGCATATGCTGTGATCAGTCTGGCATTGTCTGCACCAACAAAGCTAAGTCGTTTTCTGGATCAACATGCGTATTATTATGCGGGATATTTGTGGGCATTTCCTATACAGCAATTTTTCATCTATTTCTTAATGGTGAGACATGCCGTGAAGATGGAACCGACTTTGCTGTTCCTGATTAGTTACGCTGTGATTATCGGCGTGGCATGGATTATGACGGAAGTGGTGGATAAGATGTGTAAGAGACCGGAACGGATGTAGAAAAATAATTGTAAAATAGCATACGGGAGAAAGCCATTGAAAAGAAGAACATATATTTTTGGACTGATCAGTGTCGTATATATTGTATTATTTGCCACAGTTACGATATTTTGTACGAAACTGCAATCCAATATGAACTTAACGATATATCTAGGGGAAAGTCATGAGGGGACGACGAATATAGCACAGTTATTCTATGCGGAGAAAGAGGAGAAGTTGCTGAAGAAGGTGAATCAGAATCCTTCTTTAACAGATGTATTTGACAAAGATAATATAAGTTTTGATGTATCAGAGATTGATTTTGACAAAGAATTGGTACGATTTGATCTATTCAATCGAAAACAGGAATTTTCGGTTGAGAAGGTGACTTTTTCATATGGAGAACATACTGTATTTACATTATCTGGAAAAGAGTTTCTTACCTATGTCAGTAAGAAGAAAAATCTTGAGATTCAGGAAAATGGAGAGAGAATTCTATGTATGTCTAAGAACCAGAATCCCGCATTTATTATGAATCAGGAATTCTCGGCAACGATTCAGAAGTATGTGTGTATGGCTACGGTTGTTCCATATATCGTTTTAGCAGTTATTTATCTGTTGATTGGAATGCTGGAATGGTATTTCTTAAAGCAACAACAGAAGATTCATAGTCGATTCGGTTATGTGGGAATTGCAGTAACAACATTAAGTGTAGGGTTAGGCGTGATAGCTGTCTATGCTTATACATATTTCGCGGAGCATTTTGGACAGGTTCCATTTGGTCAGTTAGTGTACCATCTCCATACACCGTTGGATGGAACCGATATCTCTTCTTATGAGAATGTGATCATTCTTGGAGTTGTATTAACAATTGGTGCAATGGTGGGCTATTTATTTGTTCGATGGTTATTGACAAGAAACAGAACCAACATAACAATTTCATTATGGTTTGGATGTTTAGGTGTTATGGTGATGTGCTACGGTGGCATCAAAGCATGCTACCACTTTGACATCCCGGAATATTATGCATATACCCATGCAAGTACCTCTCTTTATGAGGACTATTATGTCGATGGCAGAGAGGTTGACATAACATTTCCAAAACAAAAACGCAATCTGATCTATATCTTTTTGGAATCCATGGAAGTGACTTATGCGGATGCAGTTTCCGGTGGCTCTATGGCGGATAATTATATTCCGGAACTGACTAAACTTGGATTAGAGAATGAGACATTTTCAGATGGAATGTCTTTGAATGGGGCACATCAGATATCCGGTGCAACATATACGATGGGCGGTCTGGCAGCACAGACTTGTGGAGTGCCGATCAATGAAAATATGGTAAGTAACGACACATTGAATGGAACCTGGGAATCTGAGAATAATTATCTGCCTGGGGTGTGGAGTATTGGAGATATTTTACATGACGCGGGATACAATCAGGAGTTCTTAATTGGTTCTAACGGTAACTTTGCAGGAAGAGCATCGTACTTCCGTGGACATGGGGAATATGATGTGGAAGATTATAATAAGGCATTAGAGGATGGAAGGATTCCGAAGGATTATAAGGTCTGGTGGGGATATGAGGATCAGAAGCTGTTTCAATTTGCCAAAGAGGATGTAACAAAGTTAGCAGACAAGCGTGATCCGTTTAATATGACATTACTTACGGTGGATACGCATTTTACGGATGGATACGTATGTGATCTGTGTGAGGAGAACTTCAATGCACAATACAGCAATGTACTTGCCTGTTCGAGCAGACAGGTGGCAGAATTTGTAGAGTGGGTGCAGCAGCAGGATTTTTATGAGAACACAACGATTGTGATTGCAGGGGATCATTTAACGCCGGATTCGTATTATATTGCCAATGAAGGAGCAAACGGCTTTGATCGAAGAACATATGTTACGATCATCAATCCGGCAGAAGGAAAGCATTCGGAGAAGGTGAATCGCACATATACGACGCTGGATCTGTTCCCGACAACGTTGTCAGCTATGGGAGTTGAGATTGAAGGGGATCGGTTGGGTCTGGGTGTAGATCTCTATTCCGGTAAACAAACATTAGTGGAAGAGATGGGATTGGATGCATTGAATACAGAATTATTAAAGAATTCAGACTATTATACAAAGAAGTTGTTGTATGAGAAGCGATAGGTTTGACGAATTCTATAAATTTGTGTATACTAGGACACGTTGCAAAAGTAGATTATGTAAGATGAGTGGAATAAGGAATGGTTAGCCAATCATTTACGGTAGTGAAAGGATATAGATTCATGGAACAGACAGTAGAGAAAGCAAGTAATTCTGGAAAGTGGGCAGCAATCTGGCAGTTTATTAAATTTGGTATGGTTGGTGCGATGAATACGGTCGTATCATATGCGGTATATTCCGTATGTTATTATGGATTGAAAACGAATGTACACATTGCCAATATCATGGGATTTATTATCAGCGTTCTTAATGCATTCTTCTGGCAGAGTAAGTTCGTATTCAAAGAATCGGAAGAAGGCGAGCATCGTATCTGGTGGCAGGTATTGATCAAGACCTATATTTCCTATTCATTTTCGGGTTTGTTCCTAACAGAATTATTGTTGCTTTTCTGGCTGAATGTGATCAACTTAGGACAATATCTTGGAACAGCGGCAGCATGGATTGGCAATTTTGGAATTACGATGACCGGATATGATCTGGCAGTATCGGTTGCCCCATTTTTGAATATGGTGATCACGGTACCGATCAACTTTTTAGTGAATAAGTTCTGGGCGTATCGACAGAAATAACATATCTATTTCCTCACCACCACAAGATCAAACCGTCGCTTAAGTGGTGACAATTCTTCTTCTGACCGGTAGGTATATAAAGAGTATCCGCTACGTGCATCGAAGGTGACGGATACTTTTTTGGTATACATACCGGATGGAAATTCTTCAATATACAGACTTGCTTTATACCTGGTTAATAAAGCAGAGGTCTGCATCAAACCGATGCCGCTTCCGGCATCATCGGCATGAGTCGTGATCGACTCTTTTCCATACTTTAGTAATACATCTGTTGAAAATGGAATACCACTATCAAAGACATGGAGAGATGGGTTTCCGTCTATGGTACCCAGATCTACCAGTACCTGTTTTCCGTTTCGATAATGTGTAGCAATTAATGCATTTTCTACCAGATCCGCTACCAGAGTACAGAATTCATCTTCCGATAACAAATGTGCAATAAAAGGGGCACAGGAAGAGGTAGGGGTCACCTGTAATGTGATATTCCAGGAAGATGCTTTTTGCTGCAAGTAGGTAAGCATGTGGTTTATTCGCGTATTGCCGGTATCCGGTAGTGGTTCACAATTTAATTCCTGCACGATCAGCAGATCTTTGCGTTCAGAGGCAAGCTGCCTCAGATCAGAAAGTAAAGTAGCACCGGTTTCAGAATGAGATTTCCCGGATAGAGGATCAGAAGTAGATGGATTGTCTTCTGTGTTAGCAGACAGAAATTGTTCCACCGCATATTCCATGGCGGGAATTAACTTATTGTCTTTGTGGATCAGGGCAGATAAACGTTTGTTATCAGCAATTAATTCCTGAATCTTCTGTTCTTTTATGATAAGGTCTTCGTTTAAAGATTGGATATTATTGGTGCTGATCTTGTCCAGATAGGTTCTGGTGGTAAGGCTGCGCCAGGAATAATAGATCAGGATTGTAATTGGGAGTAGGGCAACATAACTGATCTTAAGTCCAAGAAGTCCGGGATGATCATTAAGAAACATGCTGCCTATGACAATGCACAGACTTAATATCATGCATGGCAGGGAATAGGTCTTGTTACGTAAAAATGGCATTCCATTTTTCGTTCGGGAAAAGAGAAATGGAAGTGGCATAAGACACCATTGTATGAGTAATGTAATTAGCTGAAGCTCAACATAGGAAGCAGTATGCCCCATAGCAATATGAAATACAGATACAATAAAGGCAGATATCATAAAAAAAGCATAGCTAAACGCAAAAGATATTACACTGGTATTCAGTACAATATCATAATCAATCTGCGTGTACACTGCGAGCAGAATGGACACAGGCGGAAGGATTGCAAGAATAAACTGTGGGTAATGTGTATCCAGATAGGGAATGATTGACATAAGCAGCAGTACGAAACCAAAGTAACCGAAAGCTGTCTTTTTTGTAAATGGTATATGCAGTAAACGGATAAAAAAGAATATACTGCTAATGATAAGGCCGAAGTCTTTGATGAAGATTGTCATAATAGTTCCTTTCAAACATAAAGTAATCAAAAATGAATACGTC
>QWCE01001702.1_pt1 | contig 32292 bp, 25 predicted proteins | sample 1972531 | NCBI WGS metagenome assembly QWCE01 (sample SAMN09866716, study PRJNA288562) | Human gut metagenome isolate term4_stool, whole genome shotgun sequencing... | reverse complement strand
CCAGCTGCCCTGTTTCCTTTTTTATGTTCTTGCCATTCCGTCTACACTGAGCACAACGCCCGTGATATAGGATGCTTCGTCAGATGCCAGGAACACAAAAGCTACAACAAATGGCTGGGTGGCAATGCAAAGCCCTGTCAGCGCGATCTGCTGCGTGCCGCCATTGACGCGGCGCTCGCGAAGAAGCCGGAAAATTTCGAGGTGTTTCTGAAGCTGGTGGAGGAAGCCGGTTATACCGTAAAGCGCGGCAAGCATGTCACCTTCATGCGGGACGGTCAGCCGCAGAATATCCGTCTCCGTTCGCTGGGCGAAGGTTACTCGGAAGAAGAACTGCGGGCTGTGATCCTCGGCACGCGGGTGCATACGCCACGCAGGAAAAAGAGGTATCCTTCCAAGGTGTCGAGGCCGACGCTGATTTCACAGATTGAGGCCAAAATCGGCAACGGCAAAGGCGCTGCCTACGACCAGAAGCTGAAAGTCGTGAAGCTGAAAAGCATGGCCGAAACGCTGCTGTTCATCCAGAAGCATGACTTTGCAGATTTCGATGCGCTATCCGATTACGCGGATGCCGCAAGCGGCAGGACGAAGGAGCTGACGGCGAAAATAAAGGCAGCGGAGAGCCGTATGGCAGAGATCGCCGTTTTGAAAACGCACATCATCAACTATGCCAAAACCAGAGATATCTACGCCGCCTATCGCAAGGCCGGGTATTCCAGAAAATATTACGATGCGCACGAGAGCGACATCCTCATCCACAAGGCAGCGAAGAAGGCGTTTGACGATCTGGCGCTGAAAAAGCTGCCCACCGTCAAGAGCCTGCAAGCGGAATTCTGGCGCTGAAAAAGCTGCCCACCGTCAAGAGCCTGCAAGCGGAATATTCCGATCTGCTCGTGCAGAAGAAGCTCGATTATGCAGAGCTTTCCAAGGCTCGTGACGAAGCGAAGCGGCTCCAGATTTATAAGGCCAACGCCGAGATGCTCCTGCGCACGGATGCCGACGACCAGCGGCAGCCAAGAGAGCATCAGCAGGAAAAATAGCACTGCATCGCAGGGCGCAGCCGAACGGGAACCGTTCGATCAATCAGGGGTTTGGGGAGAGTTTCCCCAACAAGCAGCAGGGAGATTTCCGGTGACGGAAATCTCCCTGCTCATCAAGTTTGTATAAACACAGGCATTGCTTGCCAAGTGTGTTGCTGCGCTGTCACAGCTGCAGCAGCACTACATTTTATGATACGCCGCAACAGGAAGGTTCTTATAACGAGTTTATCCTTTCCGATGCGCTTCAATATACTTCCTTGCCCAAACCGGATCGCAATAGAGGTCATATTCGCTCATGAGGCAGCCTTGGCAGAGATCGTCCGACATTTCAAGAAGAACATCCATCAATTCAAGATCATTCTTCCACTTCGCCTCGATGGAATCATAGCCGTTGGTCGCACCAAGAATATTGCCAGTGACCGCACCGGTGGAGTCGCTGTCGCCGTCGTGGTTCACAGCTGCGATGATACCAGCCGAGAAATCATGCTCGTAGCGCAGTGCACAATAAATTGCAATCGCCAGCGTTTCCTCGGCCACCCAGCCGCCGCCCAGCTGTCTGATATTGCTTCTGTCCGTATCATGATTTGCGGCCAGCCGCACCGCCTTGTCGATGATCGCACACAGGTCATCAAGATAGTCCGTTCCGTCAAACAGGCGTCTGGTCGTTTCCTTCGCTTCGTCAATGATCTCCAGAAGCGTCATTTGCTTTTCACGCGGGAAAACGATCCGGTTCAGAATATGCGTCAGGACTGCGGTGGGCAGATAGCCCAGAGGATGTCCATGCGTGATTGCCGACAGATAGGCTCCCTCTTGATCGAGCCAGTCAATCGGTGTATTTGCGTCATGGATCCCCAGAGGAGCCATTCTCATAATGCCGCCGCAGCCTTTGCTGTTGTTTCGCGGGCATTCTATGTAATCGCACGCATTATGGCTTTCGCGAGCCTCAGATAACGCGGAAATGCAGGTGTTGCCCGGTGCTCTCCGGCTGTACAGCTCGGGAACATCCAACAGCCATGACACGCCGCGGCCGCAGTCATACCGCTTTGTCTGTGACCCAGTCCGGTAGTCGGCATACTGCATTGTCAGCCAATCCTGATACGCCATCGCCACATGGTCGTGCAGTGCCGCACCAATGCCGCGCATACGCCCTCGCGTTTCCCCAATCAGGATCCCGTTCGCGGGAAAAAGCGTCATCTGCGTGTCGTCCGATATCAGAGCTTTTCCGCTTGTACGGTCAAGCTCATATGCTGTTATGCCCTGCTCACCGTATTTGCCGACGATCCTGTCGAGGCTTAAAAACTCAACGGGGTAGCCGAGCGCATCCCCAATCGCTCCGCCGATCAGAGCGCCGCGGATCTTGTCCAGATTCTTTTCCGAAGCTTTCATCTTTTCTAGTCCTCCGTTGTCAGGCACTCTCTGATACGGCCATAATAATCTGCAACGGCAAGCTCAGCATATTGTCTGGATTGAATCTCTATCATTTGATAATAATAGTCCATCAGATTACCGCTCCCGTCGTTGTAATCGGAGGTTTCGTCTATGTACCTGCCCACATATTGAAACAGCAGCATATTCCGGTATTTTTCCGGAGTATCCTCATACAACGCAATCATTTGATATTGATAAGCGTGGAAACACTCACGGCACAAGCTGTCCAACACGTCGGCAGCAGCTGCCGTTTTCAGTTGACCGAGATCTATCACAATCTCATGGTCTTTGTGGTTATAATGTGCCGCAGTCTCGCCGTTCAAAACGCTGCTCTTTAGGTACACCTCATGGTTCAGCCCCAAATACCGGATCTCGATATTCAAAACCACGCCCAATACGTCCAGCTTTTGCTGCGGATTTAGTTCTTTCCACTCTTACTCTCGAAGCAAGCGGACTGTGTCAATATTATTTTTGACTGTCCATTCTTCTGCTTCAGATGCATTGGAAACGAGCGGCGCTTTTGTGGTCATCAGTCCCAGCCCGAACACCTTGCTGATACCTATTGGCACAATCAAAACCAAAATGCAAACGGCGGTTATCGTTCTGGCTCCGAGTAGGCTGTGAACGACTTGACGTTTCCGTCCCTCTGCACTGTGATGTTCGCTGTGCGCCGTTGGAAGCATGCCAAGGATGATAAAGGCAAGCGACAGAATACCGGCAAGCAGTACCGAACTCCAAACCAGTTTGGGAAGATACGTGCGATAGGAAACGACTGCGTACAACTCATATGGGAAGATGACATTGGTGAATAGGCTTAAACCGTTCCTGCGCTTTTTCATCGTAATGACGCACCCCAAAGCGACAAGCACAAGCACTGAAATCCATAAGATTATCTTGGATTGCTTGACAGTCATTCCAGGAATCGCGGTAAATAGAGATCCTCGATACCAGATCATCGCTGTGATTAGCCAAAACAAGTGATCCGAAATGTACTTTTTCACCCGCATGGTGTTTTTATTGCTCATAATCCCATGAGTCTTACAAGGAATTGTGTTCCGATGTAAATCATTTTGCACTTATCTTGTCGAAAGTTGTTACTATCGGTTTCTTTTGGATCTTCGGCGATTTCGCTCGCGGCGTTTTCTTAGAAACAGGCCTATCTTGTTTCCAAACAGATGTGTAACAGCATAACCTGCGGTTACAAGAACAATCACAAATAAGATACGTTGCAAAATGTGGATAACACCTTGCGACAGAACATCACTCCATGTTGCAATATAATCGTACCCATCTATCCATGCAGAAAAAATAGCAAGGATAGATATAATTGCGAGTGATGTGTCCATTCGCTTGGAGTCTTTTCGATCAATAATGTCGCACTTTGTATCAAACACTGTTTGAAGTTGTTCTTGATTTCTTTTCATCTCATCGAGCTGATCTTTGATTCTAAACGACCTGCGAAGCATTGCTATCGATTTTTGCGAAGTCGGATAATTGACTTTTATATCCCAAAAGTCAATAGTCCTAGAATAGCCATCATATATTGCGGCAACCTTCGATAAAAATTCTATTGGCTCTGCTGTATCTCCGGAGGTAAACAGATTTATTATCTCACGGTCTGCAATATGAATAGCAGCTTCTTCGAATAGAATCAATTCGATATAGAAAAGTGTTATTGATTCTTCGCAGAGACGTTCAGAAATGCTCCCCGAGAAATCTTCGGAGAACTGAAGAACCGCATTACTATAGGCACAGACGAAGGCTCTGTCATATTGCCCCATTCCGTAGTCGCTCTGAACTATAGAGAGGATATCTTCATCAATTATTTCGCCAAAGTTCTCTCCTTCTGGATAAATCGTTTCGCCGACAAGTAATGATGCCAATTGACTTTTTGTTAATTTTTTCTTATCGCATGGAAATACGGAGAATATTTTGGGCGTGCCGCGTTTTATAAGGCCAAATTTCGCTTTAATGTAGTCGTAAAAATTTACGCAAGAGTCTGCGCCAACAATCATTATTTGATTGCGGATAACATTATCGAACAGATGGCTAACTAAAAACGGGCTTGATAACGAATACCACGTCAATACGGCGCAATTGCTTTCAGTGTCAACCGAAATATAAATATCAACAAATGCTCCAGGGCCAATCGCATCACCGACATTTGCATAATTGTTGGCTGTGATCTCACTAAAAATTTGAATTTTAACTTTCCCTAAATAAAATCTCCGTATTCTTTTTTTGAAGCTCGCTAAATCATCGACCTTATCTAAAGTAGAAGGGACACCGGCCTCATAATGTGTCCGGAAATCCATATCTACTAACAATGATTCTGCTACGTCATCTGCACATGAACTCATGAGTTTTTCTTTATCCATGTATTGAACAGGGATTGAGACAAACACATCTGGAATTAGCGACCATTCTGTTGACCGTACTTTTATCATATCCATTAGGGTTTGATTAAGCAATGGCGCTTCGGTGTAGTCGATTTTATGTTCATAAAACAAAATGTCTCCACTAGTACATTCGAGTACCTGAGCCGTATTCAATACTCTTTGATATTTTAAAAGTTCGGCATACTCTACTAAAACTACGTGTCCACAAGTAATGCTCCTTGAGTTCCTGATAAAGCAACATATGTCATTGCTATATTTCTTCTCATAGCCTACAAGAAATTGGTCATCTTTTTCAACGGCATAGCATATGTTGTATGAATCCAACGAATCGTAGTCAGGTACGAGAAGTCGTATTTTTTCAGAAAAAACAACTCCGCTGACCGCCTCTCCTTGCTTGTGCGTAACATAGAAGTATTTATCTTCAATTATGCTTACTTGAAAATTTCTCTTTTCATAAATCTTCAAAGAATCTTTATTCGAAACATCCGAGACAATGCTATATTCGCTATAATGCGAGAGCATATAATCAATCAAGCCGGAAGCCAACCCGCATTGACGATAATCGGTCGAAACTGCGATAGACAGAAGGTACAAAACTTCACCTTTCAGGTTTTCTATTTCATGGTGAAGCTTCTCGTAGTACGGCAATTGGTCACCATCATGTACTCCAAATATTTCATTAAACGAGGCCCTTCGGGAATCTTGCGTTTTTTTATAATCAAAGAACAAGGCAAAAGCCAGCAACTCTCCATTATTGACTATGCCAACGCTTATACCTTTTTCCAAGCAGAAAGAAATGCTACTCCTAAACGCATCCCGCATAGCGACCGATATGTCATCACAACCTGCAAATAGCTGCTGATAATAATGATCTGAAATAAAGCACTCACAGAATAAATCTAGGACGGTTTCCAAGTCGTTTTTTCTCAAGATATGGAGATGCATTTATTCCACCTCAATAGTGTATTTTTTCAAAAGCTCAATGGGGTGATAAGATTTCTTAGATGTTCTCAAGCCCAAATCACACATATCTTCCTCCCTATTGATAAAGGAAACTTCATCGACTGCAAAAGTAATGGCTGCTTAATTAACGAGCATCTGATATGCACCTTTATACTGTCGATCTGCCTTTTCTATGTGAGTATATAAAGTATCTCCGACAATCTCATTTATAGAGAACCCTACGATCTTTCCATCCGCAATTAAATAGCCGCCAAGCATACCGTAAGTATCGAAATTGTCTAATACCTCGATGACTTTCTTGTTTTCCTCTTGCTCAAAAAGACCTTCTTTTGAAAACGGTAAATATGTATTATAAAAAAATTCTTAACGCGGTTGATGGAATTACTATCTATCATTTCAAAACTCCAGGCATCAACACTTCTCTTAAACTGGCTAATTAGATTTCTTTGACCATTATATTTTTCCCCTTGAGCAATACTAAATCAGCCGCACAATAAAGGTAATCAAAATAGTCTGCATGCTCTGAAATGACGGTATCGCTGCCACAATTCAAAAAAGCAGGAAGATACCTTTCAGGCACCGTGCAAAATCTTAACGGTTTTTCCTCGCGGGCAATCAATCTGCGTATTGCAGCATGAACGTCTTCTGAAATGGGGATATTATAATATATATTATCGTTTTGATCTCGGAGCCTAGAAAAAAACGTGCCGTCTTCAATGGCATACTCCATCTTATAAAAATCGCGCCACATGAACAATCCGCCGACGGTACAATCGCAGGTTTGCGATTGTATCATGCGATAAAATGGTCTAATCGTTTCAATATCTTGCAAAGTCAAAGATTTATATTTCATTGTTCTTTCTCTTTTTCAGTATAAATGATCCGAAGTCTCAGCAAAGGTCTTCGCAACACTCGGCCTCAAATTCTGTTGGAACAGCTCCTAGTGCAATTACCGCTTGATACTCTTCTTCGGTTTCAAGAAATGGGAAAATAATATCAACATCTACATGCATAGCAATGATGGAGAGTACTTCAAACATTGATTTTGTCTTGTACTCATTAGACCAAACAATGAGAGCTTGCTCCGTTTCTTGAAAGAGAATATTACTGTTCTTCGGAGGATTAGGATAGAGAAGGTAGACAAAATCATCTTCTCTATGTACCAAAAGCTCCGGGTCGATTTCAATAGCAATTTTTTCATAGTCAACTATGTACATGTTTCCCTCCAATAGTAATGCCTATAATTTTTCTCACTTATCTCGCTTATTTGAATAGCAGTAAAAGCGCTGCCGCAGCTGCTCCATCGTCAGGCCCATCATAAGAGCCTACTAAAGTTTTTCCCCAGCCGTACCCGGCATAGATATAGCCATCCCCATAGCACCCAATTTGTGTTTTTCCCCAGCCATAGCCGGAGTAGACCTCACCGTTGCGGTACATGCCAATTTGTGTTCGCCCCCAGCCATAACCGCTGTAAATGTCACCATCTTTATACGAACCGATTTGCGTTTTACCCCAGCCGTAACCTTTGTAAATGTCTCCGTCTCCACATTCACCGACTTGAGTCTTGCTAAACCATCCTGTTCCTGAATAAATATCGGTCACAATATACACCTGCCTTTTATGCCCGCGGCGTGATTAAAATAATCAAAGCAATCAAAGCAAAGCTCTACACACATTTATTCTGTATATCATCAGCATAAAAATGCATTTGTTTACTTTGCTTATTTTCTTCACAAGTATCCCTGTTAGCCCAAATTTTAAATTATGCATGTTCAGTGCAAGTCGACACAAATACAATTTTTCAGCACATGCAAAACGACATCGCTTATGTTTGCCTCAGTGGCAGCTGCCAATCTGCCTATCATCAAATCATTGAATTTTCGATTTCTGCAGTTTTAAAGAAGAGATCACGTAGATACTCGCTTATTTCTGGAGAACCCGCATCATATGCAAAAATCAATTGACGTATTCTATTCAGGAATTGTCTCTTCGGCTCTTCATGGACTGTAGCCTTATCCAAATTCCCTAGCAAAGTCATATCATTCCCCAGAAGCTTTACCCGATCGTAATAAATATCCCGTGCCAGCGCAGCCTTTTGACAAAGCAACTTGGCACAGCACATTTGAGCTATCATTAACAAAGAATACTCCCTGCTTCGCTTTGGGCAAAAGCACGAATTCACAAACAGTCGATCTCTTGGGATGCCCGAAATTTGATAGTCAGAAATATTGAGCGCGCGAGCGATTTTCTTATATCTTCCTCGGTGACCGTTTTTCGAACATCATATTCGACGGCTAGCCCATTTGCGTAAACAACCATATAAGTTGACGTTGCCGCAAAGTGTTCCGACAGGAGAATTTTATCAAACGAACCGATAATTAAATCAAGATAGTTGGATATATTTTTACCAGTGAGAATGATATCTATGTCTGAGTGCTCCTGTGCATTTCCTTTAGCCATCGAACCTTTAAGGAGCGCCGTGATTGCGTCCTTTTTACACTGCTGTGAAATAAAGACTATAAATTCTCTGTGTGTTTCCGTTGGAAAGTTAATTGTCTCTATTTTGTCTGCTTCTAACAATAACTTCACCCCATTTTGTATATCCACCGTATTTACTGTCTATTTCTATCGGCTTGATTTCTTCAAATCTCAAATATTTAGTATTCACAGGTTTTCCTTCATTGCTTACTGCCACAGTAATATGCGGAATCTCAATTTTGTCTATCATGTGCTGAATAACTAGATTATCAGCTTTGAGCGCAACCTTTAATCCTTCATTCAGCCCGTCGTTCCCATACCCTATTATTGTGATCCGCACACTTTCTCCAAATAAAATATCATCGACGTCTGAGGGTCGGTACTTGAATGTGACATGTGGTGCTTTAATATCATTTTTCAGTGGATTCTTCCGAATCGCTTTGATTACAGATTGGAAAGCATCAAACTTGATAAAACACCCCACATAAACAAATGGATGACTCATTTTATTCTCCTAATATACATTCGCTTCTGGGCGTTGATTTGAGCATCTATCTTACGCGGCCACTCTTATTTTCTTGAGTCGAACAAGTTCTTAAACACAAGAAATACGATAAGACTTATACCGATGATACAACACACTTGTACAAGTCTGACTCCTGCTTCGTTCAAAAACCACCCGAAAAATGACTCTACAAAATCGAAACTATCTACAAGAGCTGAGAAAAAGCTCAATACAGACAGCATTAGCAAAGCTTTGTTGACATTACCATCTCGCTTTTTTTGCCCATTTTCTGCTGCCTCTCGCCGGATCTCGCCAAGAGAAATCAGTGGTTCGTGTACATCCTCATACATTTTTTTCAGCGAGAACGCCTCTGTCATACGATCATACAATTTCTGATATTGAGGAACCTCTGTCACACAGGAAAAAACAAAGTCAGTCTCAAATTCGTATAATTCCTGCCGATATTCTTCAAGTGTGCCCAAGTCGTTGTAGATTCCGATGCCGATTTTTGTCAAAAACATATATAAAACATATTTCTGGTGGAGGAGAAAAACGTACATGAATAAATACTGAGCATTAAAGTTTTTATAGAATGTTTCTCGTAGGAATTTCTCACTTCCATGCTTAGGGCAAACGAGGCAAACAGCCGCTTCCGGGGATATTCCCCATGTTGTGTCTTTTGATGGAATGAATATTTCCTTCTCGTCAAGTTTATCGTCCTCAGTATAGATAAATCCATCGCTATAACACCTGCGCAAATAGAAAAGCTCTTTTTTATAGTCATCTTGTGGCTCAACTACGAGATATGTAAGTACATTCGCTCGTTCGGTTGACGGATTTGCGTAATAGAAGAAGGAGAACTTGCTTATTGTTAAAAATTCTGAAACTAGATCCTTCGATATGTCAAGCAATGTTTTGGTGGTAGCTACATTTTTACAGGAGATTTTCTCCCTAGAAACCTTCTTCAGATGATACTGCGCATTGGATACCCAAAAAGGGTCATCGTTTTCAAGGTTAATTTGAAACGCCACAATTCCAACTGTCGTGCGAAAGAGATAGAGCTGCACACTTAGGATTCTAAATAAGATAATCTCATCCTGCCCTCTATATAAATGAGTGGCCGTTGAGAACCAGTCGTTTTCTGTTGCAAGGTCAAATCTGTCTCTGGCCGAATCACGTAACCGATAGTGAAAGCATTGACACGCCTCTTTATTGCGACTATCAATTTTGTCTGAGACATATTTAAGCATATAGGTGAGTTCGTCGTGGATTTGGTCCCATGCGTTATTCTTACCGAACGCCTCAATGAGAGAATCAAAGTCAGCCTGCTTATAAAAAGAGAAAGGGATAAATATATATGATGTGTTTGTCAAACCACGCATAATCCACCTCAACGCTAATTCGTCTTCTGTGTTTTCCGATGCTCCGTGCCTATCCGCACAATATGAGAAATCTGTTTATTACGCTTCCCCGAAGTCAAAAGCCGCAGGGTCTTTTAATTTAGGGCAGCGGATCTCGTTGCTTATGATTTTATCTAACAGATCTTTCGGACATTCGCTGCTTCGTTCTCCGTTATTGTAATAAACGCAAAATTCGCATTGACAATCTGCAAAGCGAATTTCGCCTTCTTCATAGCAAAATTTACTCATAATAACCTCTTAAGTCATAATTCGGACACTGACGATTCGCCGACCATTCTCATCGCGCCGGACACCCGTGATTCGCATTTGTTGCCCCGCGTCAAAGAGAACTTCACTCTCGTAATGTCCAGCAGAACTAATATCCCCGACATAAGCGCCATGTGCGCCTTTAGGAACATCGACTTCCAAAAGCATATCTCCACCAAACGCGGAGTTTCTTTCCAAGCTTGTACTCATAAATCCATGGTCTGTGAATGTCTTTCCAACCAACATATTATCTGGCAGCATTCGCAACATTCCGAGTGCTTTTGACGATACGCCACGGTATACAGTACAGTCGGCGGGAATCGATGCGCCCGATAGAGCTTGGTGTATTCTAATTGCACATTCCTGATTTCCGGGATCAAATGATTTTTCCAATCCTCGCAGCCGTGCATTGATATTGCTATATGCTGTGCCTGTATAGGAGTGAATTGCCGCTTTATTCTCTTTCGAAAGCGATTCTGTCCATTCTCTCCCACAAGTTTTAATACGATCTGCCGGGGCAACCACCCCGGCAGCATGCGTACTTCCTATGCCACCTGTTCCCGCCGCAGTTCCAGCAGAAGATTCTGCTGTACTAGAAAGATAATCATTATCAATGATTTCCTGATAGGCCTCTGCAATATCTTTTGCGCTTGCCGCAAGAGTGCTTATCGATTCTGTGGATTCTTTCAGGCCAATATAGATTTCCATAATTGCCTGATTCAAGGAAGCTTTATGTGGCCCAAGGCTATCCTCGTTGTCAGAGGTTATCGTTTGAAGCTGAGACGTCTTCTCAAACAAATCGGCAACCGAGGTCATAAGCGTCGTCGATATGTTTTGTAGTGCAGAAACACCCGCTTCATTAACAGCATATTTCATGTAGCATTTCACCCCTTATGAACGGCACTCGGAACGCCGTTTTTCCGTAAATACGCCTCCAAAGCGGCAAAATACTGTTTTATTGCGCCGTCATACCGATGACCACATCGATCAATAATATTGTAAATCTCATTTCGCACCACTTCGAAATAGTTTCCTTGATCAATATCAGAAGCTACCTCTTCACGATAACTTTTTTGTTCAATAGCGCTCGGTAAAAACGGATTATGAACATGTCTCTGCTTCCCACGATAGCTATCAGTAAGAGCGTGATCCTCTTTGGATATAAGAATTATAGGGAGGTTATTTTTGCTGTCATCCTGAACGGCATTGGACGGAATGTGATGCCGTTCAAAGCCTTGTACTGTTGCAACTTCGCCATATATCCCACCCACTTGGGGGAAGTTAGGATCTCCATCTCCTAGCTCCAAGCTATCCCTAAACGCAGCCAATTCAAATAGTGTCCGTTCTGTCAGTTCGTCTCCAAGTGAATCTGCGTATGAAATTTTGTCGGCTCCACCACTTTTGGGCGGCTCATTATTGGTAGGCTTGCGTGACCTTGAAGACAATTGTGCACCGTCTCCAGCGGTGGAGCCAGTCATTTTCCCGACGAGCTCTTAATTCTATCGTTTCCAATTATTTCTTCGTAGGCTTCAGCAACCTCTGTCAGTTTTTCTGCAACACTGTTTGCAGGATCTGCTGCTTGTTTGACGCTCTCGGTTATTTCAGAAAGAGCCTCATCCAATGATGCTTTATGGGGGCCAAGCGTATCTTCATACTCGTCCGCTGCGGATTGAACAGTTGTTGTATATCCCTCGAGTTCTTCAACGGATTCTGTTATGGCCGAAGCCATTGTGTTCATAGCTTCAATGCCTTCTTCATTTACTGCGTACTTCATACTTTCCTCCAATCAATCAGCCTGCTTTGCTTTTGCTGCAGCTTCCCGAATATCCTCAAGTTCTTGTTGAAGTGCCGCAATAATTCCTTGAATAGATTCTGTTGCGGACCGAATCTTCCCGACACATTGCTGGAGCTTTTCGTTGCTTGTAGATGCAGCCGGATCACCATCCGTGTTATCAACGCAGTCATTTCCTGCGCTCTCCATGACGCCACACTCTTCCTCGACTTGAGACACATAAGTCTGCAACGCACTGATCATTTCTTCATAGCTTTGTTCGTCTGCGTATGCCATAATCTTTCCTCCTGTTTAGATATACTTCATTGTCCACGATTACTCTGAATGCATGATGTAACCCACATTTGTAACCGAATTAATCTTCGCCCTCTGAATACGGACTTACCACAACGCCATTTTCATCAACATACCAGCCTTCCCATCCAACGCCATAGTGTAAGTAGGGTCTGAATGAATACCGTTCAAGAGAATCATCAAACTGACAAATATGTTCCGGCAATGTACTCGCAACTTTATTGTTGAACAATCCTCTGGAATCCTCGACTGATAGCTGAAACGCCAATTTATATCTAAAGAAGTCTGGCTTGAATCCACATTGTTTGGTGTCTGCGAAGGTGTTCAGTTGAGCCATGAAATGGTAGCCTAATCTGCTACCTTGTTTGATAACATAAACCAAATCGTCTTGGGCATTATATGCACTCGATGTTTTTTCGCCAGACATAGGTGCAGAGACTGGCGCAAGTGGTTCTTGCGATTTTGGCGTAGGTTCTCGTGTCGCTGTTTCAAAATTTGCGCCGTATTCTTCGCGGAATTTGACCTCTTCTTCTGCAAGAAACACCTTAATTTCTTCTTCTGTCTTACCTGCGGCCTTTGCTTCACGCTTTAGCTTTATACGTTTAAGTGCCCATGCCTGCCCATATTTTTGCCGCCTTTCATCTTCGTCGGATGACACCACAGCCCCTGATGCCTCAAAGCCCTTTCGTACATCTGTTATCGCAGGCTTGCTTGATCCTTTGTCGGGCCTGGATTTGCTGTCTACATAATCAAAATCCATGCAAATTCGTTCGATGCCGATCAGGACGATGAGTTTGTTTGCTGTCTCCTTGTTTGTGATGGCTGTTTTTAATCTTGATATCGCATCGCAAACCGCGTCCAAATCTTCAACGACGTGGATGCCTGCACTTGCAAATGCCTGCTTATAGGCTCTGTACAAGCGGTTTTTACTGTATGCCCAGATTTCGACCTGGCCTCCCTGAAGCGAGAAGGATTTGGCTGCGGATAGCAAAATAGATGCCGCGCAGGCTTGTTCCGCTGAGCGGGAAATAAGCAGAATATTTTCCCTTGTTTCCGAAGACAAAGCCGCCGTCTTTGTCCTGACCATCAGCCTCGGCGTGCCAAATGAGACAAACATTTCTTCACCTGACAAGTCGCTCTGGCTCTGTGTTTTCAAATCATGGACATGCGTCATAAACTCCGCATTGTCGAAAGCATCAAACGTATTGCCATCAACAAGAACAGGGTGCTTATCGGTGTAACTGTTCATATCTGTTGGGGTATATTTGTCCACCACGTGCATGCCATTGCGAATCGAATCGATCATCTCGTCGCGCGGAGCATAATCCTTGAAATACATCACCAGAAAACGCTTTACCTGAGGCAGCGTATCGGCACTGATTCTGAATTTGACCAAAGCATAGTGTGGTGGGAGTGCATCCATCCAGTTGCGAACCTGCTCTGTCTTTAGATTTGCAGATAGCTCAAGCGTTTCACTGATTTCTTCCTTCGTACCCTTCATGGCAATGCGCTGCTGGATCTGCGCTCTGGCAGTTGCCGTCAATCCAGCCACGCCGGTCGTAAATGTCTGGCTGGAGAACAGAAACTTGATGCCCAGCGCCGCGCCTTTTGCCAGAATATTCTGAAGCCGTAGCTTATAGACGGGAGACTCCGCAATCGATTGGGACATAATGGAGAACTCATCCAGAATAACAAAGATAACCGGAAGTGGCTGATCCAGCTTCGTCGTATCAACTTGATCAATGCGCTGTTTTCCGAGCCGTGCAAAGAGCTTTTGCCGCTCCATCATTTCAGCAGTCAATTTGTCGATCAGATCAAATACCAGCTCCGTAGACTCATCAAGCAGTACATACTTGACATGCGGGGGCAAGTGCTTGATATACCGTTTAAACTCCAGCTGCTTAAAATCCGCAAGCCACAATTCAACATTATCCGGATGGTAATTGCGAATCAGCCCCGCAATCAATGTGTGCAACAGCGTTGATTTGCCGGAGCGGGAAGCGCCCACCAGATATGTTGCAAAGTTTTCATTCTCGAACGACACGGAATGTGCCTGATCTTTTCCATCGATGCCAAAGGGAAGCTCTATCTTCTTATACTCCCTCACATATGCCGGCCGCTCAGTCAATGAATACCGTTTGATATATTCATTGCCTACAGTTTCCTTGACAGCTTGGTTCTTAAGAAGAGAGTCAACATATTCTGATGACAATTCGCCATTGAACGAATACCACGTAAAATGCTGAGGGGGCCCGCCTGCAAGGGTAATGGTGTTTTCACTCTGCGTCATTACGACCTGAATCGCATTCTGCATCGCGTACTCTGGCATAGTTTCTTTTTCTGAGCCAGATTTCTTAATGTTGTTCTGATAGGTAACGACTACGAGCGAAATCCCATACCGTTCATAGTTGGTCATGATCCTTTGCAGAAGCTCCCGGTCTCTTCCAGCAAAGGAATTTGGCCAGCCAAAAACGATGATTGTTGACAGCGGTATCTGTTTTGCGGAATCAACACTGGCGTTGTACTCGGATACAGAATCGTGAAGCTCCAGAATCTCATCGGTGTCTGCAAATCCAGAAACGATCTGTTCCAGCGTTGCTGTCAACTGATCCGGATTGCGAGGGATCTGCTCCATAACGCAGGAGCTTTCCAGCGCCCGCAGGCTTCCCATGGACGCCGAATTAAATCGAACAGCATCCAGAACATACACCTTATGCGTCCCAACAGGGTTTTCGTTTACTGTGGTCAGAACAAGATTTTGCAGAGCCCTGTCCAGCTTCTTACGTTTGGACGGTGTGCAGGCAACGGTCAGTACATATTCCTGTGTATTGCTGATCTCAACAGGAAGCAGCACACGACCGCCATCTGCATCATAAAAATCGCCCATCGCATTCTTAAGCCAACGCCGCTGCTCAGATTCAAATGCAAACGGTGCGGCATAGGCGCCCGGTGCGATCGTCGCAGGCATTTCTTTTTTTACGGTATACGCCGCAGGTGCCGCATTATGCCAGAATTTCTGATTTTCTGCGACAACATCCCTGCCAAAAGCTGTGACTTCTTCACTTAGCGCATATTGGTTAAGCTTGCTTCTGTATGTCTCTATTGCCCGTTTATGTTCTTCGATCTCTGCACTCGTCCCCGTTGCCTGTTCTGCCTTCAGCTGTGCGATCCGCTCGCTGAACTCCACCTGTTTTTTATTCAGGAAACACTCATCGCATTTTGCTACGACAAACACTCTCTGGGCATATGGGTCATTACTGGATTGCGGGTCGATCATCATCGCCCAATTGCGCAGTCTGTTTAGATTTACCCGGTATCCGGGAGGGGCCTCAATGGTGAGGACATTTTGGCTGTCAAGGTTTCTCTTGGCCAGTTCCTGAAAGCCCTTGATTTTCAGCAGGTATTCGTCGATTTTAACCAGCTGCTCCTCCAGTTTCGCGATTCTCACAGAGGAATCCCCAGAAAAGGATGCCGACAACTGCTCAATTTCGTTTTTTTCCTTCGTGATTTTGTCGTTCAACGCCTGTAGCTGCTTCGATACATTTCTATACGAGTCAATGAGCGTACTCATTTGAGAACCTCCTTCCTTCCTTTTTAGCATTTACATTCTTTTCTTGTGCAGCGGCTTTTTACGGCGGCCTTGACTGCGCTCGGCTCAAGCGTTGGGAACGAGGAGAACGGAGAATACTTCAATAGCGAAGAGTCTTTCATCAACGGATACTGCTCCTGATAAAGCCTGAATCCAATTCCATACACGTCCTGACGCATTTCTGCCAAAGCCTCCTGCTGCATCGCGTAGAATGTTTCGCCAATTTGATAAAGATATTGAATGGATGCCCACATAGCCATACCTTCATAAACAATATCTCTGGCCATTCCACTGCAGGATGCGTCATTCATCCCATAAATGCTCATGATCTGCTTATCATCCCAGTTGAAATACTGCCAGATATGCGTCATCTCATGAACCATGGTATCTATCGTTGCCAAGCGAGGACTGCCGTTTTCGACAAGAAGACTATATTTCCCGTTTTTACGCTGCGCAAAACCCAAGACTCTCGGTGCAATGCCGGTAGATGGTCTGAAGATCATTCCCGCACCTTTTGCGACAGTACGTGCATCGGACATTTTTACACGGATTGGGACGCGGTATCTGATTTCAAAGAAATCCTCCATCATTCCGAGGGTCCTGTAGAACAACTCGCGGAAATCATCCGGCTTCGAAATCGCGCTGCTTGAGCAATCGTTACAGCGAATTCTTCCATCGTTAAGCCGCTCATAGCTTACGCCGCTCAGCGGTAAACCGCAAAAATCGCAATGATTTACAGCTTCAAGATCCATGTTTGTTCTGGCAAAAACTTCTCTTTTTCGCGCCAGAGTCAACGAATTATTCGACCATCCACGAACGCGCAGATATTTCCGTACAGCATCAACTTGTATACGCCCATCAATTTCCTCAAATCCAAATTTAAGGAAACACTCACGCTGATATCTTGACTTTGTAATCGGCGTAAGACCCATCCCCGCAAACGAGGACTCCAGATAGTCGTTATCCTCCGGCATACCCTCGTTGTCAAAAATATCGGTTCCGTCGATTGCTACGAGGTCAGGATCATTTTCTCCCGTTGGCTGAAATTCATCTTCCGGGTGTGCTTCTTCATGGGCAGGAGGCGATGCTGGCGTTGCATCAATCGTCTCGGAATCAGGGGCGGCTTGCGCTTCGCCTTCTTCATCCAGAGAGTATTCACTTGCCGCATTCCCAGCTACAGGTGCAAGTTCAGGTTCTTCCGTTTCTTCCTGCTGGGCCGTCTGATCAAGCTCATACTCGCCGGAGGCCATCGGAGCTGTTTCCTCAGGAGTCTCAGCGACGCTGCCTGCGTGCCCTTTCTGCGTTTCAGTTTCAACATTTTCTGCGCTGGGTATCTCGACACGCTCCGATGGTTTTTCTGCATTGAAAAGTTTCCGGATCCTGTCTAGCATACGCACAATCAGATTGCGCTTTTTCTTCTCTGCCGCCTCAGCAACGGAGATTTTCGCCGGAACAGGGTCTTTCGACGCAGGTTCCCGCATTTTTTCATAGTGCCAGTCAAGGAAATCCGCAGCAATTTCCATCAACTTCGTGAAGTTCTTTTCGATCGCATTCAATAAGCCCAAATCGATGCTGCTGTCTTCAATGACGTAAATATAGCCGTCCTCGAAATCGCCATCCAGCTTGTACAGCATATAGTTCAGCATGCCATCGATGTCGTCCGGCTGCCGTGTTGAAACCGCAATGTACTGCCACCCATCCGGGAAGACGGTCTTAAAAATCTCTGACAGCAAGAGGCAAATTGTAAATCTGAGTTTTTCATCTGCGTCGGGATACTTTATCCGGAGCACGGACTTGTTATGATATTTTCTGGAATAATACTCGACCGTCGGATCTTCCGAAAAATCAATGACCTTTGAAGTTCTCAGGTTATGGCTGTCTTCCATCTCAAGATAACCTGAGGTATCCACATGGATGTCAATCTGAATCTCTGCAAATTCAATATCTCCGACTTTTCGTTTCCAAATGATGTTGCCTTGCTTACTGTCAAACACATAGCGGCGGATCTGACGATAGTACTTTCTTCCTCCATACAAATCGGATGCCCGGCGCAGAACAACGCCACTTTGAGGCGACACATACTTTGCAATATAGTATTTTCCGTCATATGTCACAAACTGTCCGGGAAGAATTACCTGCGTTACATGATTGAATAATTTGGCATCGATATAGCTTTCCTCATTTTTTTCATCCTCCAGAATGAAGTATGCATTTCTCAGGGAGTCCGAGAAAAACTTGTCAAAAGCCTCATCCGTAATCGTGTAAACGCAGGAAGATATCGTCGTGAACTCGTCCACAGTTGTCCGGATACTATGAACCGTAAAAACGCTGCTGTCAGCAAATGTATATTTGCGCAACAGTTTCCCGAGCGTGCCGAATGCATCGTCTGTTTCAATTCCCGCAAGGTGCAATTCCTGCAGGACTTCGTCATCAGAAACCGGACGGATAGCCATCGTAAGCAAAAGCTTTAAGATGGTATTTCGCTCAGTCTTTGCGTAGTCGGGTACCAGCGAAGGAACCGCATTTGGATCGGACATAAATACCTGCCGGTTGCAGCGCATATAGTCCCGCAGAAGATAGTTCTCTGACAGCACATTTACGAATGCCTGCGTTTTTCCGCGCGACAAATAAGCCCGCATCATGCTAAACATGTTGCAGAACTCGTCTTCAACGATAATAAAGCTCTCTTTTTGCGGCTTTGCGCTCCACAGGGTAGAGGAAAACTTTATTCTTTCATAAAGGCTTTTTTGCTGACTTGGCTGGTTCATGTACCGGCATATGGTTGAATAGTACTGACCCGCAATCCACTTGATATCCTTGATCGGTGCTTTTGTCTCACTATACCAAGCGACCTCTGGAATTTGATTTTTCACAGCGACCGCAGCCAGTTCGATGCCGTTCCCTAAATACTTTGTCTGTTTATCAAATAGGCGTTGCCTACTAAAGTCTCCATCCGCATTCCAAGATAAACTCGTATAGCTGCAACGAGGCAGCGGCATGGCCACCACATCCGTAATTTCTGTGCGAAGCAGATGCGAAAGCGTGTCAACCAAGCCATCCGTATAACGATCACAAACGCAGTATGTTGGTTTTTCTTCGGCTGTTCCCATTTCTTCCGAAAGAATACTGAGCGCTACTTGGCTGGTATTTAGCATAATTGACGGCTCAATAAGTAGCGCAAAATCTGTTTCGCTTAAAAAAGCCCGGTTACTGTTAATTACGCGCTTATCGTAAATCTGAGCAAACGTAAGGATTCCAACTTCGCACTCGGGCTCCTTGTCGGAAAGGTACTCGACGCGCCACAAGGAACTCATATGACTGTAGTCTTTTAACATGTCTCTCAGCCAGCGTCTAATGTCTTCTGTGCATGATTTGCGTCCGCAGAGAATCAGACATTTTTTCCCTGAGAGCAGTGTAGTTACCATTGGCAGCGTGACGTATGCGCCTAAATCTCTGTAAAACGGGTTGAAAAACACGACATTGTGCCGATGTATCAGCCGAAAAGTAGCTTGGACACAATCGATATCTGCCGTTTTATATCGATCATCCGTATTGAAGAATGCAGCCGTTATGCGATCTCGCTCATCCTTCGAATGCTGTTTCTCTTCCAACAGACTTGCCGCTGACTCTGTGCCGATAAACTCGCACCCGGTATGCGCGGTAAGCAATGGTTCCGGGAGCATTTCTTCATAGATCTCCCTAAGCTTGTAATAGCTGCTTATACGACGGGCATCAGCTTCATCGCCTAAAACGCTATGGGCAAACTCTTCCTTTGTTTGACCGTTAATATAGTTGTAAATTTCATTCATAACGGCAACCGCCGCGCAAGGGTAAAACATCAGCCAAATGCTCGAAGTTTTTCCGAGCTGCCACGTCAGGCCCAAATACAAGCCAGAAACACAGTTAAGCACCACACACACTGTTAAAAAATACTTTCTGAAATTGATCCACTGTTTTTTCAGAAACCATTCATCATACTCATCATCGTACTCATAGAAACCGAGTGAAAATGTCTCAAGGGTACGATTGTTTTTGACAAACTTCGTAATGATAGGCCTGAGAACTAAGCGGAGTATGCCGCATCCCAGCAGCAAAGCTGCGTTTATGGTCAGAATTTCACCGCTTTTCAGGAAATCCGCAAGTGCGCAGAAGTCCGATGCTTTCTGAACATTTTTATTCCATACAAACACTCCGATGACCATGAGTATGGCAGATATAAACAGCAGCGGAAATTGCCGGACCCGTCTGCTCTTTTTTGCATTGAATGCAATTTGGAGCAACCCGAGCAGCAGGATGAATCCTATTGAAAGAAGTACCTTCGCCTCATTCATCCTCATACAGCTCCTCTCGTATAATTGCAATCTGCCCTGCAAACGGATATGGCGAATCCATAGACATGCCCGAGTTGTTAATAGCAACAGGGTATATATCTCCGGTTGCGAAGGAATACAACTTGTTCTCCAGCGGGGCAATCGTTGTATCGATATCTACCCGCGTTTCCGGTCTCTTGGCCGTGAAATCCACGTTTAGGTGGTACGCCTTGCTCCAAGCCTTCAGTTTTCCCAGCAACACATTGATTGCCTTAATGTGTTTATATTTTGAGAAATGAGCTGAACTGAACACATATTTCTTCCGGTTAGATAAATCTAAATATGAACAGCCTCTTGAATGGCTGGCAATCGCACTCATATATGCAGAATAGTCGCCAGCATTTTCGACCAGTTTGTTGTGTGCGTCTTTCAGGCGTTGATTATATTTCATGATCAGGATATTTAATTCTGCTTTCTGAGACAACAGTACAAACAGTGCTGCCGCTGTTACTGCGAGAATGCTGCCGCATATTACATATGATAACATGCTCAGTGAGGCTTTCCGGTCTATCAGGCAATCTGACAATGCCGGGATTGCGCTTGCCAATAAGAGCAGCACTGCAAGGATGACAGTCCAAATTGCCGGACGCTTAATTACTCTTCCCAGAAGATTCCGTTTTACCTTATATGCAGCTTCCTGGAGCTCCGCATTGGTCGAAACATTCTCTTTGGGCAAGATACCTTGAATATGTACAATTTGCTGATAAATTTCATCTGTCTCTTCTTTTAAATCCTCGTATTGGTATTTGCTTAGCGGCAAAACTTCATCAGCAGAGAATGTGCAGTTCGAGCGCATCTTATCTGCTGTTTGGTCAAGTGCTCTGCTTGCGGATTTAATTGAGCCTGTAAGCTCATTCTCCGCAATCCTTTGCGCCTTTTCCCAAATAGCGGTGTCTGTAGCAGCCCCATCTGAAAGTAAATGGAACGACATCTTTTTTATTGTGCACTCGTCAACCTTTGGAATTTTCAGAGCAACCGGGATTTCAACTTTGAAGTCTGGTAATCCCAATTCTTCACAGGCATACCCCTCAATGTCTTTTTTGATACTCCGTTCTATGCTGCGTTTTGCATCACGCAATCTATCTGCGAGCATTTGAAAGGACTCTGACATAGCATCAGAATTCATGAAAACACCAAGCGTGTACAGTCGGTATGCTTGAATAGTACTCGAGTCCCATTCATTAATGGCCATCAGCATCACAGAATACCAAAACCCAAAATCATCAGCTTCCTTTTGAATAGGGCCTTGCTTCTCAATATCGTACACCATGAAACGGCATATGCTTGGGAAGTGATTTCTCTTCCAGAATTCCGAACTTTCAGACTCCTTATGCGCGAGCCACGACTGCCCCAGGTTTTCAGATTGGTAACTCTTGCTGCGAACCGAAATGATAAGAATCGATGAGGGAAGTTTCCCGTCAAATGCGTACTTCGCCGTTAGTTCTTTGTGCGCTCGCTCCCTTTGTGCATCTTCTATCGGTACATATATTGTCCGGGGGGCTTTATGTGCTTCACGAAGTATTTCGGCCTTGAACTTAATTTCAAGAGGTGGGACACCTCCGAGCATTTGCGTCAGTCGGACAAGTGGAATTGGACTTTCTTCAACAGAATCTTCTGCATCCCTGTTAATCAAGAAATCATATGGGTTGCGTGCATCCGATTCAAAGGCGGCCATGCAGTTATCGTCAATATATCTGACGATAACTGCGCGCCATTCCTTCTTATCATCCGTCAAGTTTCCTATTTCCGGAAGAGCCGTATCAATAGTGGTTCCTGCTTCTATCCATTTGCACACACCTATCCTGCCGCTGTTGATCGCTTCCGCAAATAGTGGTTGATATTGCGAAAACGCCTCCATCGTTTTTTGATTTTGAATAATCACAGAATACGTATGAATCACCACCTTTATCACGATGCGGTTTGATATTACGGTCTAAGAGCAGCAATCTTCTCCTGAATTTGCCGAGCCTCTTTTCTCAAGCCAAGACCAACAAGAGCATTTGTAATCGTGTCACATGTCTTATCGAAAAGTGACTCGCGATAGATTGTCGGATGTACCTGACTCTCAAGAGCAACAGACTCCAAATGCCTTTCGAACTGATCCATAATCACTTTTCCAGCAACCTCGGGCAGTTCTTTTGCGCTGCAGAAATTAGACAAATACTTCTTAATTTCTTCCAACTCAACTCTAAGCATTTCAATGACGTTGGCCTCATAATACGTATCCGTCGTCGAAGACTTCTTCATCAGCATCGGAAGATCAAAGATGTTGTAAGAGGGGGCATTCTCCGGCCCGACACCAGGTTCTTCAATACGGAATGTCCGTATAGCAGAAAACAGCATCCCCTCTTCGAGGGCGTTGTTCTCATTTACGTCGTTAATCGTAAGAGTCTCGACTTCTGACAAAATCTTTTGAATAAGTTCCGGATAGATTGCAATGGCGTCAAGCACCTCGTAAAGCTTATCGCACTCAGTACCATTTGAAACAATCAGAGAATCATCATCCATATTTAGTAGAATATTCCTGAGTTTATAGATCCTCACGTCCGATCCTTCCTCAGAAAGGTAGACATAGCGATTTGCCACTGCCCAGAAAAAGGCTGCATACATTTCATATTCCTGCTTTTTCTGGTTGTCCTCATCAAGGTCTGGCATCTTTGTGATAATGTGCCACCATCTATCAATGTGCGGACTAATTTCCTTGCTTCGGTGTGCTTCTGGATGAACACCAGCTACCAACTCGTAATACGCCTTGAAGTACTCGCCGCTGCTGCGGTTATATGTAATGGATTTTTCGGGTGGTGCGAATTTACTCAAATCATTTGCACGCAGGCCATAGAAGGACTGATAGAACATAATTGTGTTCTTGGGGATATCTTCATCCGGGGAACCGCCAAAGTTCATCAGTTCTTTCCGGATCAGTTGTGCGCGTGGAGATTCGTCGCCTTTCTCCGGTGCCATTTCAATGTTAAATGTACAAGAATCGATCGGTTCCCGCGCCTCGCCCATCGGGCTTTCAATGAATGGGCAGGAAAGCTTTCTCGTGTCTTCGATAACCTTACGGACATACTGGTCAATCAGAGCATACGCATTATCTTCCTCCTCGAAGCGGCCTTCATAGTCGGCTTCATTTTCAATTGCAGTAATAACGTCAACATTCAACTCGCTTCCATAGTCCCGCATGACAACATTTTCGAAGTATCCCACGATCCCCTTGTCAAACAGGTCGTTAAAATAGCGATTATTATTCGGCTTATCCTTGCGCATGGCGTAGTCATGAACCTTCACATAGATATCCTTTGCAAGCTCAGAGTCGATTGAAATCGAGCTGCCGGTATACGGCTTCTTCTCATAAATCTTGTCAAAGCATTCCTTTGTGGCACAGACATATCTTACAGTTGTGCCCTTACTATCACTGTACTTTTTATAAATGTCGTTGATAGCCTTATCAATTGCTGCGACCTTGCTGTCGAAAGATTTGTAGAAACTCTCAAATGCGCTGATAAGTGACTCAATATAGTCAATTCCCTGACCAAGAACGAAAGACTGAGCGCATTGTACCTGATACGCGCCGATTGTATCGAAGAAGACCTTGAACTTCCGTTTCATCTCCTCCTGCTCACCAGTCGGCCGCTTTGTAAGTCTGGAAACAAGCGAGGTTTTCCGATCGGAAAGATCATCAACGGTCTCTTCAACATCTTCAGTTTCTGCAATGTCGAAGGTATTCTTCTCAAATGTTTCAAAGTATTGCCGGTTATCATCTCTATCCTTGTCAACGGATTCTTTCTGCTTCTTCATCAAATCAAGAATCTTGATGAGCATGTAACGAATCGCGTTGGGGTGCAGGAACTTGTTGTCGGCACTTACCAGGTATGTCTCGAGCTTGTAGCTCAGGCCAATATTGCTCTGAGAGGCCTTTGAACCTCTGAACATCGAATATGCGATGGTCTGGGATACTTCTTCAACATAGGCGTTCGACATCAGCCGATATTCCTCGGCAGCAGCAAAGGCATTTGCGAACTCTTCCCAGTCGTTTCCGAGGTTGTTGATTTGCTCCCGTGCATCGTCATACTTGGAGCTCAAATCAGAAGAGCAATCTTCAAGATCATGTTCGATCTTAGAAAGCACTGCTAACACATATTCTTTCCATCTATCTGCGGTCCTTGTAACACCATTTGTGTATTTACCGGTAGATTTAATAATTGCCTTTGCAAAAGCGTCATCATGCTTGGCAGCCGATTCAACCTGATTTGCATAGAATGCGGAGAGCGACTGCTCTTTTGCGCTCAATCCTTGTTCTCTCTTCTGATCATTCTCCTTGCACAGTTCCTTGTAAAGGTCGTCAAAGACCATCCACTGCTTAGAAACGCACTGCTTTGTCCATTTCAAAGCAATTAGCGTTCGGATATCTTCGAAGGGATAAACCAACATAGACGCGCCAGCACCTGCATAACGGTTTCTGCCCCTTTCCTTAGCTAATTTGCGGATGGTATTGTCCTCGGAAGAGTTGCTCCGTTTATTCATGGGGCCAATGGACTGCGCATAAATGCAGTTAGCCGCATGATCCAAATACTGATCAAAAGAGTTGAGTTTTCCACCTTCTGCATTTTGCGCGTCAAACAAGAAGCAAAAATCATAGGGCCGCACATCGTATTCCTCATAACCGTTGGAAGCCGCCCTCGGGAACTGCATACGAACAGAATTCGAATACCTTTCGTGCAAGGTTGCATCGCCTTTCATGAGAAACGCATCTAATTCCCGCAACGTCGCATAGGCGTTTGCCTTCAGGTTGTTGCGCTCCGTCTGACCGGTAATTACTTCATAGAACACTTCCGGAAGGATGAAAAACCCCCTGGTAATATTCGCACTCTGCCGGAAATGCGTTTGCAGATAGTTGCGTGTATAAAGAGCAACAGGCAAAATAAGGCCAGAACCAGTACCACCTGCAAGAGAACTGACAATCACGACGCGCAGCGCCTGGTCGGCTTTGTCTTCCTCGACCTTGTAAAGGCTCTGGATCGCTTCGTGTAAGGGTTCCATCTTTCCAGCGCGGATCACCGTTTCGAGCGCAAGACGCGAAATGGAGCGCACCTGACCAGCACCCTCGGTCAGAGTCTTGCCGTTCAAAATTGCATTTACCGGAAACCATGTATCCCGCGCATGCGTATCCTTATTCAAATACTCGCCAACAGTTTGCTTCGTAGACGTCTGAATGGTTTTGATGAAGGGGTTACGTTCCTGAATGCCGCGCAGGTCATTAATATCCGTATCAAAAACAGCAAAAGCAATATTGTTGCGCTGCTCGCCTGTAACCATTTTTGATACTCTCTCAATAATCTTACAGCCAGTTCCACCGAGGCCAATTACCAGTGTTGGTGCGTTCATATCTCTTCCTCCTGTTTTTATTAGTTAGTTAGATTGGTTTGGGCTACAAACATACGTCCATTCGCCACGCTTTACTCGAATGCTCACGCCTGCACCTGTCTCAAATTTTTTAACTTCTTTCTTTATTGCTTCTCCGTCAAATGTTATGTAGTCTTTCCCCGCAAAAGCTTTCACATTTGTAATGCTCATTCTGTGGTGCTTTATTGCCTTAACTGACAGGAGGGGGCAGCCTGTAACGCCTTTGGGCACATATTTAATTGAGCCCGTTTGTGGGACATAAGGAATAATGGTTGAAAGCAAATTCTTTTCAATTACGCCGTTTCTATCTTTCCTTTTTTCACCTGGCTCACTTGGAATACATTTGATATACGGCTTTTTCTTAAGGCTCTTGGGAAGATAGTGCTTAATAAACGGCAAATATCCCAGCAACGCAAAAATCACAGCAAGAGAAATGGCTAGTTTAACAGCAATATCCCAGTTTCTTTCCCACCACGACCGTTCATCGGTAAGCTTCAATATGTTTTCGGTTTCACCCTGCCAAGTTTCACTGTCAAACTGTTGCTGATACACGATGCGATAATTCACGTCGCAATATGTACCAGTCGACGGCTTGCCATTAGGGAAAGAGGGCCTTAGTTCGAATATTCCAATCTCGTTACTTTTTTCTATATCAGACAATTCAATTTTGAAGTCCATCTTATCGTCTATGAGCTGAATCTGAGGCACGGAAAGTGCATCCCACTGTTCTTGACTAAACTCACTCCCATCTATTTTTGCTTTGATTCGGATATTCTCTAGACTTGCAAATCCATCCGAGGAAACAACATAAGAAGGATTGTTTTCAATTGAAAATGTGATTTCTTTATCTTTGTAAATATCAAAGGATAAGCTTGTCGTGACGGTATTGTAGTCAAGGTAATGTGCTGTGACATCAATCGCCAACGGCCCTTCTTCGATTTGGATTTTATCACCATTAGAATAGACCTTCTCGTGTGTCACCCCATTGTTTGTCACGACCGCCTCATAGGAAACATCGCCTAATAGCGTTGACGCTGCAACAGAATCTGATGTGCCAGCCTTAACAAAACCAAACGAAATCGTATATTCTCCAGCGGCCAGATTTGATAGATTTGTGACACTCTGGCCAGTACTATCGGTGAGATATGCAGCCACTGCTATATTGGGCTTGTAGTATATCTCGACAGTTTCAGCGCCGGAAACCTCAACTGCATAATCACCGGCCGGGAAATCGTCTTTGAATGTCGCAATTTTGCCAAGCAAATCCGTAACAGGCTGGTTGCTGTAATTCGTAGCATCACATTCGCTGTATTTTACTTCTACTGGTGTTTTTGAGCTTTGCACCAAACTTCCATCACTTCGCTTGATTCCCGCAATTTCAACGTTTGCGCCTTGCGCAAAAACCGTCAGTTCAGCCATTGGAACGTCAAACGAGCATGTTTTTGCGCTCACATTCAGCTCTAGCTTGTTTGAATTGAACACGCGCGTGCAAATTTCCGTAATGCGGCTAAGTATTTGAGCATTTGTTGTCGCTTCAACATAAAAAATGTTGTTAGCAGCATCTTCCGTTATACCCGCAGCATTTTGTCCCATGCCAAGAAACATTACTTTGATATCTTGCGACTTGCTGGCTAGATATCTATCGATTTCGGATGAACTCATTCGTCCATCTTCAAACTCGCCATCGGTCAAAATCACAAGCCATTTTTCGTCCGCATTTGTAGCGTTTAAGTCAGCATACGCTTTCTTTACAGCGTTAAAAGGCGTGTTGTTTGCGATTGTTTTCTGGTTATGTATTTTGGCAACGTTTACATCTGATCCATCGCTGCCGTCGAGAGATATTTTTGGTGGAGCAGACGATCCCACGCAATAATCGCTCATATAATAGACATTCATTTTGTCGGTATCACCGAGCATTGCGGAAAAAACTTCCATGGAGTACTTTGCTCGGCACCATGTATCAACACCCGAATACATACTGCCAGAATCGTCATAGACGACATTAATGACCCTTGTTGGGGCGTCCGCTGTGGCACTTGCGCCAACCGGAACGGTGCAAATCAATAGAAGGATACAGGAAATAACCATGCATAGTATGCGCTTCATCTTCATTCAACTCCCTTTAATGGAAAATGAGAGGGGGGGGACTTCATGCTTCAAATGTTTGGATTGTTTTCTGCAAAATAATCTCTGTCGTTATATCTAATCATGCCCCCTATCAATTAGGTTGGTTCCTGCAGCAGTTCGTACTATAATGCCCGTGTTCATGCCTTCGGCAACCGAAGCCATTTACCCCCTGCTCCGGTTACCAGAATGAGTTATGTACTCGCCCACTTGCTCCTTGCAAACAACGGCCTGTTAAGTAAAGCGGGCTTGATTGTGATAAACAACAGGTACCATAGACCGGACACACCCAACTGCGTCGGCCATACCCCAATAGTGCATTTGCGCCTTAAAGATTTTCGTGAAGTAGGTTCCTTGACGAAAAAATCTGTGAAGTCCTTGATTTCTCATGGCTTCACAGCTTGATATGACGGAGAAATTGACGGCTATTCTGTCATGGTCGGGTTCAGCTTCTCCATATTCTGCTTTTTTAACTCAATAGATGAGTGTACATATCTATTCAACGTAATATTTACGTTGGAGTGTCCAAGGATTTCGCTTAGACTCTTGATCTCAAATCCAAGTTCAACACATCTTGTCGCAAAGGTGTGCCGCAATGCATGGTAATTGCATATTCAATTCCAGACGCTTCCACATAGTTCCTGAAGCGGTTTTGGAGTGTGCGCGGTTCGATAAATTGATCTTTTTCTCCAGTCAAAACAAATGTCTTTCGATCTGTCTGAAACTGCGCCGCATATTGTATAAGAAACTTCGGCAGCGGGATATCTCGTTTTGAACATGCACTTTTAGGTTCTGTAATAATCACCTTCGTTTTCGTTGCCATGTTTTGCGGTGCTTGAATACGCTGCATGGTTTCTCTGACCTCCAGAATACCGCTGTCCAGTCGAAGGTGTTCCCAACGGAGTGCGCACGCTTCGCCGATTCGGATACCGGTGTAGAGGCAAAGCAGGACAGTAAACTTCGTAAGATCCGTGTTCTGCATTAAAACGCATTCCAACTGTTGCTGCTCTTTTTTCGATAATACACGCATATCCTTTTTTTTTCTTTACGGATAGACCGGCGGGTGAGCAATTCACGGGATAGCCATTCCCTTGTGCATAGCGTATGGAACTTTTCATGACAACTATAATATCTGACACACTCTTGGGTGAAAGCCCGCCGTTTCCGTCCAGCCTTCCGTTTTGAAGAAGATAATCAATACATTCTTCAAGGAGAACGGCGCTTATTTCGCTGATTGGATAGCTCCCCAGAAGCGGTTGTATGTGACGCTCAACAAGGTGATTATATCGTGAGAACGTTGATTCCTTCACACGGTTTTTGGAAGAAAGCAGCCACGCTTTTAGAACCGTGTCATACAAAGCAGATTGCGTCGCTTGATTGCTGGATGCCCGAATTGGAGCAGATGCGTTTTCTTTCAGTTTTGCTTTTGTTTCAGAATAACTTTTCCCATAGACATAGCCGTACTGTATCTTTCCGTGCAGTGTGCGGCATTTAACATAGCGGCCTTCCCAACGCCCATCTTTTCTCTCGTAGATATTCTCGCCTCTTTTTGACATTTACGACAGCTCCTTTCGTGCCGATCGTCGACGGCGAAACTGACGGCGCAAGGCTGCAAGACTTACTCGTTTTGTACATGAAACAAGTCCTACGCAGAATCTTGATACAGATTTTCCCGTTTTTTCGACTTTTCGCCTTCGTCGTCTTGACGAAAACGGCAGGAATTTGTATAATTATATCTGTATCTGCTGCCAAAATGAGCGTCGTCAAGGAACCTACTTCACGAAAACCAAGCTGCCAACTGCCCCAAACAAGGGGCAGTTTATTTTTGCGATTTGCCTTTCTTTATTCCTTAGGCCACAAAACCTACATCTCATTTCATTATAACATCCACAAACCCATATATCAAGAAAATATGCATCCACATTCCAATACGATTCAAGGGATTATGGGCTAAAATATAATATGTGGAGGTGAAGTGATGACAGACAAGGAGTCTCCCTGAGACTGGCCAAATTAAGAACGCAAAAGGGCGTTTCGGCTCGTGACATGAGCCTTTCAATGGGCCAGAATCCGGGTTATATCAACAATATTGAGACCGGGAAGTCTATGCCGTCGCTGAGCGGCTTCTTCTACATCTGCGATTACCTTGATATAACCGCAAGGGATTTCTTTGACGATGGGAATGAGTATCCCGAACAGCTCCGTGCCGTTTTTCAGGATATGCAGAAACTGAATCCTGAACAGATACAGAATATTCATGCCATCGTAAAGGGGCTGTTCCGATAGGCACACGCCATTCTGTCACCGATACAGCCAAGAGATCACGAAATCCGCACAGCCATGTTAGCCTTGTTATTTGCTCGGACGGCGCACCTCTGCGCTACCGGCGGTTTGCTGTGCAAGATCGGGCCAGTGCATGAAATTGACAGCATTATCGCAGAGCGGAACAGAACCCTCGCATGGAGGCGTACACCTACGGGCAAATAATGACGCAGCACCACCAATGGTGGATGCTGCGGAAAAGGCTGCTTGATTGGAGGATCAGGCAGTTTTTTGATTTGTAGAAAGGAGCGCAGCCATGAACAGTTCAGAGAACAACAATCGCGCAGCGTCCCAAGATTTCCAGACAGCACTTGGATTTCTGGAAGAACGGCTGCGCAGCTTGGAAGATTCAGAAGACATTATCGACGGCCTGCTGCAAGGTGCAGCGGAATTTTACGGTGCGGCCAGAGCTTCCGTTGTAGAAGCAAACTGGGATTTGAAAATCGGACTGCTTACCTACGAATGGTGTGCGGAAGGCGTAGAGCATCAGAAGAACATGCTCCAGTATCTTGCCGTAGAGAGCTTCCCGTGATGGTGTGAATTTCTGTCGCTGAACCGGCCTGTTGTCATACCGGATATGGAGGCAATCAGGGATACATATCCGGATGAATATCAATTCTTCCAGCGCTACGGTGTGAAATCCATATTGGCAGCGCCGTTTTCCAAGCGCATCAATCAAGGCTATATCGCGGTTGACGACCCGACGCGCTTTCAGAATAATCCGACGTTTCTGTTCATCATCTCCTACGCGGTCGTTGTGGAGCTGAATGAGATCAAGCTGAGCCAGTCCATTGCAGCGGCACAGCGGGCGTCAAAGTACAGCGACCGAGATGTCTATGTGAACTGCTTGGGTGATTTGGAGATCAGGAACGCGAAAGGCACGCTTACGGAAGAAGATATCTCTTCCGATCTTTGTTTGAACCTCTTTGCCCTTATTATCACGAATATGAAACGGGCATTAAAGATTGAGCGATTAGCGGAAGCGCTCTGGTCAGGTGATGTGATGGACAATCCGTATCGCTCCGTCAGCAATATTGCCTACCGTCTCCGACGCATTTTGAGCATCATTGATTTGGAGGATTTGGCCGTCGGCCGTCATGGAACGTTTGTCATCAATCCGGAGTATAACGTCTATACAGATTTTGACCGTTTTGAGGATAACTGCCGTCGTATGGAAGCGGAGGCAAATCCAAAGGCGCAATCCGAGCTTTATCAGGGAGCCGTCGAATTATATCGCGGTGATTTGTTTTCTAAAATCTCCTATCAGCATTGGCTGATGCCTAAAACGGCATATTATCACAACATCTTTCTTCGGATTATCAAGTGTTACATTGAGCGCAAGATGGAACAGGGCGATTATTGTGCGGCACACCGTGCAGTGGTTGATGCGATGAGCCTTGATCCCTATGACAGCGAACTGAATACCGACATGATCGTTATCATGTACCACAGAGACGGTGCCGAATTAGCAAAGAGCTTCCTGCAAACTGCGGAAGCATACATGAGCGAAGAGCAGATCACGTTTGTGCAGCAATTATGGGAGAGAAAATAAAGCGTTCATGTGTCTCCCGTGCGGCGCTGGTGAGGGTGCTCGTGCGGCAGAAATGAGGGCTGCGTCACGGCTTTATTGCGGCAAAACTGCTGCATAATTAAGGCGGAAATAAGACTCTGGCTGAGATTACCCGTCTGGTATGATCCTGTTACCGGCTGAACAAGCCGGAATGGAACCGGACGGGTGATCTTTATGGGCGGCTGTATGCCGGCAGGGGCATGGCTTCAGCTGTTCCATGCGTCTGTCATATGGGTTATTTGAAAATACGGTCATTTCGGTTCTCCTTGTGAAATAGAAAAAGCCCTCCGGTTTTTGTGTAACCGAAGGGCGATTGGATAGTATTACATATTCTGTTGTGGGGGGTAACAC
>QWCE01001635.1_pt1 | contig 32396 bp, 30 predicted proteins | sample 1972531 | NCBI WGS metagenome assembly QWCE01 (sample SAMN09866716, study PRJNA288562) | Human gut metagenome isolate term4_stool, whole genome shotgun sequencing... | reverse complement strand
AGAGCTTCACCAGTGCGAGGATTGCAGCGGCTGCCCACATCGATCTAAATGTCACAAAAGCAGATTTGACCGGATCATTCGGCTGAACTATGAACTGACTTCCTTCCACAAGGAGGTTCTCGAAAAACTGAACAGTATTCATGGTGCGCTGCTCCGAATGAACCGATCCATACAATCCGAAGGGACTTATGGCGAAATAAAGGCAAACCGAGGATACGAGCGGTTCCGAAGAAGGGGCATAAACAAGGTAATTTTGGAGATTGCCCTGATAAGCTGCGGTTTTAACCTGCACAAGTACCATTTGAGCAAATTAGCAAAGACAAATCCGGCCAAGGCTGCTGGCTGAATACCCTCAAAAAAATGCCGAAGAAAAACAAATTTTCTCCGGTTGTGGTTGGTGTACATATTTTTGAGAGAAAAGTTATCCACAGCCTTGATGGGTAAGAAAAAGCAGACCCTTTCCATTTCGGGAAAGAGTCTGCGATTTCCTTTTGGGGTTATTTAACAGCCCCTCCGTCAACAGGAAGATTGACGCCATCCAGGAACGCCGCTTCCGCGCTGCAGGTATATATAACCGCAGCAGCAATCTCCTCCGGAGTTCCCAGGCGGCCCATAAGCTGCCTGGACACATAGCGTGCATACGCTTCCTCCGGATTCGGTTCGCCATCGATCCGCCCCTGAAGAGAGGGGGAGAGGACAGTTCCGGGGCTGACACAGTTCACGCGTACGCCGTCTGCCAAGCAATCCGCCGCCATGGCCCGGGACAGGGCCAAAACCGCCCCCTTCGATGCTGAGTAGGCCGCCCGGGAGGCAATACCCTTTATGGCAACCAGGGAGGTAATATTGGTAATGCAGCCGCGGGTTTTGCGCAGATAGGGCATTGCGGCACGGCAGGTCAGAAACACGCCCGTAGCATTCACCGCCATCACGCGGTTCCAAGTTTCCAGGTCTGTCTCCACCACGCTGCCGCCGGTGACGATTCCGGCGCAATTCACCAGTACGTCCAGCTTTCCATAGGCAGCCGCAGCTTTTTGAACCATCCGCTCCACCTGCAGCTGGTTTTGGACGTCTGCCTGCACAAACAGGCTCTCTCCGCCCCGGGTACGGATTTCCTCCGCCACCGCTTTTCCGGATTCACTTACGGAATTGACGCATACCCTTGCGCCTCTTTCTCCGAAGGCCAGGGCGCAGGCCCGGCCAATGCCGGCGCCCGCGCCGGTGACCAGCACGACCTTTCCCGTATAGTCAAACAGCGCCATGGTCAGTCAACCCCCATGTAGGCCTTCTGAACCTGCTCGTTGTTCATCAGGCTTTCGCAGGTATCATGGAGAATAATCTCGCCGGTCTGCATAACATAGCCCCGGTCGGCTGTATTCAGAGCAATCTTGGAATTCTGCTCCACGAACATAATCGTCGTGCCGTCCTCACGAATCTGCTTGATGGCCTCGAAGATTTCCTTCACAATGATGGGAGCCAGGCCAAGGGAGGGCTCATCCAGCAGAAGCAGCTTCGGCTGTCCGATCATTGCCCGGGCGATGGCCAGCATCTGCTGCTCGCCGCCGGAAAGTGTACCGCCAAGCTGCATCTTCCGCTCTTCCAGACGGGGGAACAGCTTGTACATTTTCTGGATGTCATCCTTGATGCCCTTGCGATCCTTGCGCAGGTAATCGCCGGTCTCCATATTCTCCAGAACCGTCAGCTGGGAGAAAATGTGCCGTCCCTCCAGAACCTGAATCAGGCCGCGCTTGGTGATCTCATAGCCGGCCACAAAGGTCTCGGTCAGGCCCAGCAGAATGCCGCCGACAATTGCGCCGATCATATTGCCATAGCCGCCCATAATAGCGCCGGCGAAGCCCTTGCGGCCAATGGTGCTGCCGAGCATGATGAACACGCCGTAGATGGGTCCCAGCAGGATGCCTGCCAGAGCAGCCATACCGGCGGCAATGCCCCAGGAAATGCCCGTGCTGAGGGAGGTATTGATGCCGCAGGCCTGTGCAGCCTTGGCGTCCATAGCAGAGGCGCGCATAGCCGTACCGAAGCGGGTATGCTTCATGAAAATCTGCAGGCCAACCATGCACAGGAAGGACATGAAAATGCAGAATACGGACTCCGTCTGAACGGAAACGCCTGCAATCTTAATGGAAGCGACAGAGAAAATCTGGGGATAGCTCAGCATCTTGGTGCTCCAGATGCCCTGAATGGAGTTTTGCAAAATATACTGAACGGCGATGGTCGCAAGAACGATATAAATCGCCAGAACATTCTTTTTCAACAGCTTGCGGATAATAAAGTGCTCCATTGCCATTCCGAACAGGAAGGCCACAAGCACCGTCAGAATCAAAGAAACCAAATACGGCAGCTTCAACAGGGAAAAGAAGGTATAGCCCAGGAAAGCGCCCAGTGTCAGCACGTCACCCTGAACAAAATTCATCAGGCCGGAGGACTTATAAATCAGGCTGTAGCCCAGTGCAATCAAGCCATAGACACAGCCAAGAACGAAGCCCGAGATCAATATCTGTAAAAACACGGAATCGGTTCTCCCCTCATGGTAAAGTTCAAAAAGGAACGGTAAAATTTCTGTTTCTCACCGGGAGGCTTGCGCCTCCCGGAAGATAAGATGTGTCAGTCCAATCAGTTCAGACCGGAGGCTTCCATAACGGTGTTGTAGCCGTCGGTGCCTTCCCAATTATTCCAGGTCATGTACTTCTCGCCGTCGATGACGAAGATATTGAACTCGTGCAGGCCTTCGCCGTCGCCTGTGGTGAAGTCCTGCAGACCGGCCAGGGTCTGAACACCGGACAGAGTGCCAACAGCCTTGGCAACCGCCTCGCCGTCGTTGCTGCCGGCAGCCTCGCAGGCGGCCTTCAGCACCAGCATGGAGTCATAAGCGCGGTAAGCGCAGTCGGAAACAGGCAGAGTGCCGTATTCCGCCTCATAGGCAGTCAGGAAATCCTTGATGAAAGCATCGTCGCACTCGTCAACGGAGGAGTAGGTCAGGTACGGATAGGCAAAGGCAATGCCGTTGGAGGCAGCGCCGGCAACGTTCAGAGCGTCAACCTGGTACAAATCCTTGGTGAAGCACAGGCCATTGTAGCCGAACTGACGCAGCTGCTTTGCAATCAGGGGCTGGGTGGGGCCAAAGGTGGAGATGAAGACAACCTGGGGGTTGGAGTTTATGATCTTGGCAACCTGGCCGGAGAAGTCGGTGTTGCCCTCTGCATAGCTCTCGCTGGTAGTGATTTCAATACCGGCATCCTTGCACAGCTCGGTGAAGGTCTTCACGCCCGCAACGGCGGCATCGTCCTGGCCTGCAAAGATGGCAGCCTTAGTGATGCCCAGATCCTTGAGCTTGTTCACAACCAGGGGCAGAGCGAAGTCGTTATTCTGGCAGGCGCGGAAGACATACTCCCAGCCCTCTGCCATCCACGTGGGAGAGGTGCCGGTGCCGAAGGTAGGAATCTTGGCATCGTTATAGATCTTGCCGGAGGACAACACACAGCTGGAGATGCAGGAACCGATAATGGCCTGAACGCCATTGGCCTGAACCATTCTGGTTGCCAGCTTGACGGCTTCTTCGGGCAGGCCCTGGTCGTCGTAGGAAAGAACCTTGACCTGCTTGCCATTGATGCCGCCGTTCTCATTGAACTGCTTTGCGGCGAGCTTCACAGCGTTCAGGGCGCATTCGCCGGGCTGTGCGTTGGTGCCGGTCAGGGGCTGGGGGCAGCCGATGATAAAGGTGTCTGCTGCAGCCACCGCATCGGCCTGCTGGGTGTTCTGGGTGCTCTGGGCACTCTGGCTGGTGGTTCCGCCGCAGGCAGCCAAGCTGACCGCCATACACAGAACAAGTGCTACTGCTAAGATTTTTTTCATAATTCTGCTCCTTTTTTTATATTGGAACCTCTGATTTACCAGAGATTGCCTTCTTCATTAAATTTCCAATCCTCCGGCTGGGTCAAAACTTCCACATGCTGGGAGGCCTCTGCCTCCGGAAGCATTGCCTCGGAGATTTCGATCTGCTCCAGGTTCATGGTGTCCCGAATACGAACAATTCGCGGGTGCGCCCGGTCTATATAGTTGCAGGTTCGCAGGGCAATCTGGATGCAGCTCTTATCCGAATGGGTGAACAGCGGAATCTTCGGCGTACACAACACCGTGGAGGTTACAACGTTGGGGAAGGTGCAGTCAACATCGATTTTATCCACCAGCCGCTTTGTGGTGACATCCGCAAGGCCCAGGCCATTGCAGTTGCCATGGGTCTCCTCCGTCAAATCCAGAACGGCAATATGCTGCACATTCTTTTCTCCTTTTACATAAGGTACGGCAAAGCGTCCCGTAATATTGGGATCCATGCCATCGCCGCTGATGTCTTTGCCGATCCGATCAACCACCAGCACGTCAATGTCATCGAAGAAGATTTTTCCCAGGAACTCCTTGGAGCGCTTCAGCAGCGGGGGTTCCTTCTCCATGATTTCCTCCTTGAGCATACCGGAGATGATGCAGGTTTCATCAAAGGCATTTTCCACCAGTGCCAGTGCACCCAACACCTTGGCATTGTCCAAAATCACTTTGCCGATGACGGGGAGCATTTCTCCCAGAGCCTTAAAGCCATCCCGATGCACGGTCTGCGCCCCATGCTGCTTGCCCATACCGATCACGGCCATTTTCATAATGCCGCTTTCGTAGGGGCCGCGGAATGCGGTGTGGGCCTTCACTCTGCCGCAGAGGATGATCCCGTCTGCAGCGTGGGCATAGCGGTCAATGAAGACGGGCATTCCGTCCGGTGTCTGCCCCAGCTGATCGACCTCCATGGTCGCCCGGATGGGACAGCCAAGATACTCCTCTGTAACGCCGTAGCCGGTGAGAATCTCCCGCTGGCCCTCCGCCGTTGCACCGCCATGGCTGCCCATGGCCGGGAAGACAAAGGGCTCGCCGCCTGCTTTCTTAACAAAATCTACAATTGCCTTGATAATCAGGGCAATATTGGCAACGCCTCTGCTTCCGCAGGTGATTGCAATGGAGTCGCCCTTGTGAATACGCTGCGCCATGCCGCACTGCAGCAGCTCCTGGCGAACCTTTCCCAGAATCTCCTCCCGGGGAATATTGGTATGATCCAGCTTCTGACGAACCTTGACCATCCTCGGCAGCGCAACCGTATCCGCCAGAGCAGTGACCACGTTTCCTTCCTTCACAGTTTCCAAAGCCATATGTATTCGCCTCTTTCTTATCTTACAGCAGTACGCCGTCCTTGAAGATCATGATCTCCCGGTAGCCGTTGATTTCGTTCTTCGTATGCGCTCTTCCGCTGGCGACGTCCAAAAGCATCTGCCAGAGTGCGTCCGCAGCATCTTCAAAATCCACGCCGTCCAGAATCTGGCCCGCGTTGAAATCGATCCAATTGTGCTTTCTGTTGGCCATGACCGCATTGGAGGCCAGCTTAATGGTGGGAATGGCCGTCGCCAGGGGATTTCCCCGCCCTGTTGTGAACAGGAGCTGCTGGGCTCCGCTTGCCAGCAGATTGGTGATCGAAACATTGTCGTTGCCCGGGCCAATCATCAGATTCAGGCCCTTTCGCTCCACACACTGCCCGTAACGCAGGGTATCCACCACCGGTGCATTGCCGCCCTTCTGAATACAGCCCAGGGACTTCTCTTCCAGGGTCGTAATGCCGCCGCGATGGTTGCCGGGAGAGGGGTTGTCATAGCAGGGCTGGCCATAATCGGCATAATACTGCTTGAAACCGTTAATCAGCTGAACCACCTTTTCAAAGGTCTGCTCGCTGTCCGCCCGGTTCATAAGGTAGGTCTCCGCGCCGAACATCTCGGGAACCTCCGTCAGAACCGCGCTGCCGCCCTTGGCGCAAATGGTATCGGCAATCCGCCCGCAGAGGGGATTGGCCGTGATGCCGGAAAAGGCATCGGAGCCGCCGCACTTGAAGGCCAGCGTCAGCTCGGAAACCGGGCAAGCCTCCCGCCTGTCCTCCGCCATCGCGTCCAGAATCTGACCGATCAGTTCCTGGGCCGCTTCCACCTCGTCTTCAACATCCTGGGCAACCAGGGTCTTCACTCTGGAGGTGTCAAGTTCCCCCAGCACAGGCAGGAAGTGCTCCAGGTCGTTATTCTCGCAGCCCAGGCTGACGATCAGCACACCGCCCGCATTGGGATGGCGAATCACGCTCTTGAGAATGTTCTGTGTATTCAGGAAGTCATCTCCCATCTGGGAGCAGCCGGCATTATGGGGGAAGGCAAAGATGCCGTCACATCTGCCGGGGTAACGCTGCTGAGCTCTCTCCTGAATCAGGCGAATGGTGGTGTTCACGCAGGAAACCGTGGGAATAATCCACAGCTCGTTTCTGGTTCCCACCCGGCCATTTGCTCTGCGGTAGCCCAGGAAGGTATCTCCTCTTCCGACAATCCGGGAAGACCGCTCGTGGCCCTGGGGCTTGTAGCTGTAGGTCAGCTGGCCGGACAGGTTGGTGTCCATATTGTGCATATGAACCCAGTCGCCCGGTTGGATGGGCTGTGTGGCATGGCCAATCACCGCGCCATACTTTACAACGTCCTCTCCCGCAGCAATGGCCCGCAGGGCCACCTTGTGCCCGAAGGGGATATCCTGCCGCAGCACAACCTCGGTTCCTCCCACGGTGACCTTGGTTCCCTTTGCGGCATCCTGGGTTGCTACTGCCACGGCATCCTTGGGATGTATCTTTATAAACGCTTCTTTCATAACCTGTCCTCTTTCTAACTTCGTCATTATTCACAGTTATGTGAATAATTTTTTGTCATTCATTAACTCTACATGTATCTGATATCTTATAACTAATATATCAGTTGTTATAAAGCAACCCGCCTTAGTCACGGATTGTCATATTGAAGTTGAAATCGTAGGCTTCTCGCTTACTGGTCAGGATGTGCGCCCGAACCGCCTGCTCCACCGCGTCTGCATCCCGCCTTTCAATGGCCTCCAGGATGGCGATATGCTCCCGAATGGAGCGGCTGTAATCCCGGTTTCTTGTAGAGGTTTCCACACGAATGCGATGGTTGTGGTCATTGACAACAGCGAACAGGCTGTTCAGAAACATATTATTGGAATAGCTGGTAAGCTCCTTGTGCAGCTTATAATCCAAATCGATGTACTTCATCACATCGTAGGACTCTGGCTGGAAGGACTGGAACTCGCTTTTCATCTTCTGAATCCATTCATCCGTGGTCTGCTCCACCGTCTGCCGCGCCATATAGGGCTCGTTCAGCAGCCGTACCTCATACACGCAGTTGATAAGGTCAATGGAAATATCCGAAACAATGGTTCCCTTTCTCGGGTAAATAATGACAAACCGATCCTTTGCCAGACGCTGAATCGCTTCCCGAATTGGGGTGCGGCTGATGTTCAGCTCCTGAATCAGCGCTTCCTCGGAGATATCCGAAGTGGGGCGCATCTCAAGCATAATGATCTTCCGCTTGATGATCTCATAGGCCTCTTCCGCTTTGCTCTGCATTCTCTCTGCTCCGTTTCTTTGTGTCTGTAATATATCACTCGTTTAATTTAATGTCAATATATCCGTGAAGTTTCTACTTTTTGTCAAATTTTGCGCCACAGAATTTGTGCACCTTCCACAGTCCCCTGCTTTTCCCCATTCTTTCAGCCCATGCGGCCATTCAGGAGCTGAGAAATCTGCATGGCAGCGGCGGTAATTTGGTTGGCAACCTCCTGAATTCGCGCTTCTCCCAGTCTGGTAATCGGCGCAGATAGGCTGATGGCAGCATAGGCATTGCCCTGCTCATTTTTGATTGGGGCGGCCACGCAGCGAATACCCAGCTCATGCTCCTGATCGTCAACTGCATAGCCTCTGCGGCGCGTCAGCTCCAAGTCCTCCAGCAGCGCCTCCGGTGTGCACAGCGTGTAGTCGGTAAAGGCCTGGTATTGGGTCGTCCGGGCAATCAGCTGCTGCTCCTCCTGGGGCAGAAATGCAAGAATCGCCTTTCCAACGCCTGTGCAGTACATAGGGTTTCGGACGCCTATGCGGGAGGCCATGTGAATCACGCTCTGCACAGGCTCCTCCTTGTAGAGGTAAACCACGGAATTTTCCTCCCGCAGGACGAAGTGAATTGCCTCGTTGGTTTCCACCGCCAGCCCCCGCAGCACCGGCTCCACCACCGGCAGGAAGCCATTGGCATTCACCGTCCGGCAGCCAATCTCATAGAGCTTCAAGGAAATGTGGTAGGTATTGCTGCGGCTGTCCTTGATGACATAGCCATGGGCAATCAGGGAGGAGAGCAGGCGGTAAGCCGTGCTCTTATTTAGCTGGGTCTGATTTACCAGCTCCGTCAGGGAGAGCCCCTGGGGATGCAGGGAGATGGTTTCCAGCAGCTGGAAGGCCCTGTCCACGGACTGGATTGCGTATTGTTCCATTTCATCGCACCTTTGTTCATAGTTCTGTAACTAGTATATCACACGCCGCCTGATTAAGCGAGTTATTTTTTCGATTTTTCGTGTATTTTTCATTTTCCCCCTTGACATTTCCGGATTTGCCGTTTTATAATAGTTTCACGATGTGAATACATCATTTCATATTATGAAACCACATGGAGGATCATATCATGCGTGAGGAAGTCATTCAGGCAATTCTTGAGCACAAGATTATCGCAATCGTGCGGGGCGCGGATGAAGACAAGGTTCCCAAGATCGCACAGGCCCTTTACGACGGTGGCATTCGCCTGATGGAGGTCACCTTCAATCAGAAGGATCCTGCCTCCTTTGTCAACACCCAGAATGCAATCCGCAAGTCCATTGCACGGATGGGCGACAAGATGTATATCGGCGCGGGCACTGTTACCAGCGTTGCCCTGGTGGAGGCCGCCAGGGAGGCCGGTGCGCAATACATCGTCTCTCCCGACACCGATGAGGACGTCATTCGCCGCACCGTAGAGCTCGGCATGGTCAGTCTGCCCGGCTCCTACACCGCCAGCGAGGCAAAAAAGGCCCACAACGCCGGTGCGGATTTTGTAAAGCTATTCCCCTGCGTTGAGGGTGCTCCCGCATACCTGAAGGCCCTGTGCGCACCTCTGAGCCATATCCGCTTCCTGGCCGTGGGCGGCGTAAACGCAGAAAACTGCGCCGAGTTTATGAAGGCGGGCGCCTATGGCGTGGGCGTCGGCGGATGCCTGGTAAACAAGCAGTGGGTAGCCGAGGATCGCTATGACCTGATTACCGCAGAAGCAAAGAAGTTCGTTAAAAACATCAACATCAAGTAATTTAGGAGGCTATTATGGGCAGATTTGTAACGTTCGGTGAGATTATGTTCCGGTTCAATCCGGAGGGCTATCTTCGCATTGTGCAGGCCACCAAATTTGAGGCCTCTCTTGCCGGCGGCGAAGCCAACGTTGCCGTTTCCCTGGCAAACTACGGCCTGGACGCCGCCTTTGTAACCAAGGTTCCCAGCCATGAGGTTGGCAACTGCGTTATCAACGAAATGCGCCGCTATGGCGTTGACACCAAGTTCATTGCCCGGGGCGGCAAGCGTCTGGGTCTGTTCTATGTAGAAAAGGGCGCTTCTCAGCGTCCCTCCAAGGTCATCTATGACCGTGCGGACTCCGCAATCGCCACCGCTGACCCCTCCGACTTTGACTGGGATGCCATTTTCGATGGCGCGGAGTGGTTCCATTTTACCGGCATTACGCCCGCTCTGAGTGAGAACATGGTTCAGGCCTGCCTGGAAGCCTGCAAGGCTGCCAAGGCCCACGGCGTCACCGTCAGCTGCGACCTGAACTACCGGAAGAAGCTGTGGTCTCGGGAGCAGGCCTGCAAGGTCATGACTGAGCTGATGCCCTATGTTGACGTTTGCATCGCCAACGAGGAGGATGCCGCCGATGTTTTCGGCATTCAGGCAGAGCACACCGATATTGAGGGCGGAAAGCTGGACTACGAGGCCTATACCAGCGTCGCGCGGCAGATCGCCCAGCGCTTCGGCGTCAAGAAGGTCGCCATCACCCTGCGCGGCAGCATCTCCGCCAGCAGAAACACCTGGGCCGGCATGCTCTACGACGCGGCCTCCGACAAGGCCTGCCTGTCCCGCAGCTATGACATTCAGATCGTAGACCGGGTCGGCGGCGGCGATTCCTTCGGCGGCGCGCTGATCTACGCCCTCTCTCAGAACTACACGGATCAGGACGCCATTGACTTTGCTGTGGCCGCCTCCTGCCTGAAGCACACCATTGAGCATGATTTCAACCAGGTCTCCGTAGAAGAGGTCCGTGCCCTGATGACCGGCTCCGGCTCCGGCCGCGTACAGCGCTGAGGCAGGTCCCGGTCCTACAATACCCCAAGGGGCTGTTGCGTATGCAACAGCCCCTCAGAGTGTCGACAAACCCCAGTTCTGCATCAAGCAAAACTGGGGTTTGTTCTGAAAAAAGGAAAAACGAGCGATATAATACAGGAAAAACGGTCAGGGTATCTATCCCTCCATACCCATTTTGCATACTTTTTCAGATTCATGGCAGCAAATTTAAGCTTCACCCAGTTCGTTACCTGAGCCAAGCCTGTGTATCGAGTATATCGCAGACCATGCTGCTCTTTTGTATCCGCAAAGACACGTTCAATTGTCTCTTTCCTAGCCTTGTACATCCGCTGGTAGATCGGAGTGTAACGGGCATCGTCGGCCAATTCTTCGTAGTCTTTCCAGATATGTCTGGTGACTGTTTTTACGCAGTCCTTGCTCTTTGTGCATAGATGGCGAGTTGGACAGTTTACGCAAATTTTCGGATCGCTTTTATACTCCCGGTATCCATCCCGGTTTGTGGTGCTGTAGTTCAAAACCTGGTACTCCGGGCAGATCACACAATCATAAAACTCATCGTACACATATTTCCACCATTCATGACCACCCTTCATGGTCATGGGTCGTTTGTAGGCTGTGGATAATACTCTGTCATCGCCAAAGACTTTCTTGCAGATATGGGGCGTCTTATATGCGCTGTCCGCTACAAAGGCATGGACATCCGGGAACTGCTCTACTACCTGGTCATATACATCATCAAATGCAACGCTATCATGGATATTGCCAGGGGTAACCTCTACTGCCAGAACGACACCGTGAACATCGCAGGCGGTATGTGCTTCATAGGCCAACTGCTTCTTGTGGTCGCCCTTGACAAACAGCCCGCAGTCTGGGTCGGTAGTGCTTTTTACTACTGTTTTTGTCTTCTTTGCTTCCTTTTTGCGCTTTTTCAGTTTCTTCCTAGAGGTATTGTTGCGCCTCTTTTTTGGAGAAGCAGGTGGCTCATCGTTATTCTCGTTATCTTCATCATTCTCATCATCCGAGAATGGCTTCTTCCCATAGGCTTCCCGGTCTGCGTTGACCTCGTCCATGAGTTCCTTTGCGTACCGCTTTGCCTCAATGGGCACTTCTTCCTTTACCGTCTTCTTGAGATTTGCGTTTGCCTTGATATGGGTTCCGTCCACAAACACTACGCCGGGAGCTATGTACCCGGCCTCTACCATTTCCATGAGGATCCAGCTGAAGATCCGGTCTACGGTTTCGGTTGTAAAACGGTGACGGAAGTTATAACTAATGGTTGAGAAATGCGGAGTTTCTTCCTGTAGGCGGTAGCCCAGGAACCAGCGGTATGCCACATTCAGAGAAACTTCTTCCGCAGTGCGGCGCAAAGAAGTCAGTCCATACAGATGCTGAATGAGAACCATTTTGAACAGCACAACTGGATCTACGCTAGGGCGACCATTGTCAGCACAGTACAACGGCTCTACCATATCGTAGATCTTGCCGAAATCGACAGCAGCATCTATTTTTCGCAGTAAATGATTTGCAGGCACCAGACTTTCGGTATCCACAATTTCAAACACGCCTCGCTCCATTTTTCCACTTTTTAGCATTTCTCTTCACCCATGACCATTATATCATGGATAATAGAAAAAGCCCAGCATTAACTGGACTTTTTCGACAAACTTTCGCAGTCTGATGCGCGCACGATTTGTTTGCCTACGGCGAACAAATCGCACACTTGCAGCCTGAGATGTATTTTCTGTCAGGTACACGCCCCGACAGAAAATGATTGAATCTTTTTTGCCGACTTCCGTCGGCAAACTCTGCGAGGCTGTTTCAACACGCTGAGGGGCTGTTGCGGAAATGCAACAGCCCCTGAAGTATATAATAAGGGGTCCGGCCGAAATGCGGCGGGACGATACGCTGCACTTAATGGGCGTGCCGTTCTCCCCAGGTAAGCGCGTCCAGCGTCAGGCCGTCCAGGGCGTCGTATACCAGCCCGATCAGCTGCCCGTCCGCCGGAACGTAGGGATTGCGCACGGATGCGCAGGTGAAGATGCCGCCCTTTTTCAGGATCTCCTTATGGACCGCCATGGCCATTCCGCCCGGGATGGAGCCCAGCCGGATGAAGGGAAGGTATTTGTAGAATTCCTCTCTGGCCCCTTTTCGGTCGCCGGAAACAAAGCGGTCATATACCCGGACCAGCACCTCCGGGAACTCTCCCGCCGGCATGGTGCCGCATACGCCGCAGCACAGCTCCTCATAGAAGAAGGTCGCGTTCAGGCCGCCGAATACGCTGACCTTGTCGCCCAGGGCATCGATGATCTTCTTCGCCTTCTGGAAGGTGGGAGGGGCCTCTGCCTTCACATAGCAGATATTTTCGAAATTCTCCACCAGCCGGACAATGGTATCCACGCTCATGGTAACGCCGCAGGCGCCGGGGGCATCCTGGATCATAATTGGCTTGTCCACGGCGGAGGCAATGGCCGCAAAGTACTCATAGGTACGCTGGGCATCCGGCTTGATCATATACGGCGGCATGATCATCAGAATATCCGCGCCGTTTTCCGCCGCCCAGAGGCTGTTTTCAATGGCAAGCTCCGTTCCGGTGCTTCCGGAGCCGAACACCAGGCGCACCCGGCCCCGGCAGACTTCCACTACTGTTTTGGCAATGAGCTCCTTTTCGCTTTTTTTCAGCGCAAAGGCCTCGCTGGCATTTCCGAACAGCGCAATGCCGGAAACGCCCGACTCTATCAGAAATTCAACCTCCCGCTTGAGGCTGGCTACGTCGATCTCCCCGTTTTCCTGAAAGGGCGTGGGCAGGATCGGGCATACGCCGGTCAGTCGTTTTTCTTCTTTCCCCATAATAATCACCTTGTATTGTCAGAATATTTCCGCAGCTTGTCCTCGTCGAACACGAGGCCCAGGCCCGGCTTGTCAGGAACGCGCAGGAAGCCGTTTTCACAGATGATCGGCTCCGCGAGGAATTCATTGGCCACAGGCAGGATGCTGGGCTGATACTCCTGCATTCCATAGAAATTGTAAAGTGCCGCGTCACAGTGCAGGGTTGCCGCAATGCAGGCCCCCTGCCCCACGCTCAGGTGCGGGGCAACGGGTCTTCCGAACACCTCGGCCATCTGTGCAATGCGCATCAGCTCCGTGATGCCGCAGCGCCCCACATCCGGCTGCAAAATATCACAGCTGCGCTTCGTCAGGATCTCCTTATACTGCCAATGGGTCCTGTCCGCCTCGCCCAGGGCGATGGGCAGGTCCACCGCTGCGGCCAGCTCCGCGTAGCCGTCGGTATCCTCCGGATTCAGCGGGCACTCCAGGAACTCCACGCCCAGCGGTTCCAGCCGCCTTGCAAGCTTGATGGCCTGGGGCACCGTGTAGTTCCAATGGGCATCGATCATCAGCTTCACATCCGGGCCAAGGGCCTTCCGCAGCGCCGTCATGATTCGAATATCTTCTTCCATTCCGTAGCCGATCTGGAGCTTGATGGCAGAGAAGCCTTTCTCCTTCCACTCCAGGGCCAGCCGGACCTTTTCCTCCAGGCCTGGGACCGGCAGGCCGGATACATAGGCCGGGATCTTCTCCCGGTACGCACCGCCCAGGAGCCGGTAAACCGGCTGGTTCAGGGCTTTGCCCGCAATATCCCACAGGGCGCAGTCCACCGCCGAAATGGCGTCCACCATAAATCCGGAATAATAGCCTCTGTCCCGCATCAGATCGTACAGCAGATTCCAGATCACATTTCTGTCCAGCGCGTCCCGCCCCAGCAGGATCGGAGTAAACAGCTCGGAGATGATCTTGCCGGAAACGTCCGGCAGCACCGGGGCCAGGGCCTCGCCCCAGCCGAAGATCCCGCCCTGGACCGTAATTTTAACCACCAGGGTTTCCATGTTCTTGGAGTAGGGGCAGCGGTATTCCTTGCGCAGGTAATAATCATAGGGCGTATTCAGGCCCGCGTTGTCCCCAAGATAAACATGCTCCTTCCGCACCCGCAGCGGAAAAACCTCAATTTTTTCAATCTGCATTTCCATACGCTCCATTCTCGGGGGGTACCCAGCCGGAAGACTGCTTCCAATTTACGGCCACCATTCCGGCGACGACGGCCATGCAGCAGACGGTAAGTACCACGCTGGGGGCCACCGTCAGGATGGTAGACAGCACGACCATGACCACGCGCTGCCAGTTCTTGATAGGCATAAACATACAGCCGATCACACCGGCCGCAATGCCGACAATGCCAAACAGGGCCTGGGCGATTGCCCAGACGCACGCCAGGGCGCTCCCTTCCAGGATCAGCCCGGGGTTGAACAGGAACGCGTAGGGAATGATAAACGCCGGAAGGGACAGGCCCACAGCCAGCCAGCCCGTCTTCATTGGGGGCGATTTGGCCAGGCCCGCGGCGGCGTAAGCGGAGATTGCCACAGGCGGCGTAATGCCGGAAAACACGCCGAAGTAAAGAGCAAATAGATGGCTTGCCATCGCGTTGCAGTTCATTTTGATCAGGGCCGGGACCGCAATGGCCGCCACCATGATATAGCACGCGCTGGTGGGAAGTCCCATGCCCAGCACAATGGAAGCCAACATGACCATGGGCAGGATCAGGTAGAGATTGCCCTTGCCCAGATTGATGATGATGCTCGCAAACTTCACACCGATGCCGGTCTCGTTGGAAACGCCGATCACAATACCGGCCGCCGCACAGGTAACGGCGATCATCACCGCGGAGCGGCCGCCCTTGGCCAGGGTCTTCACCAGGCTCTTGACATCCACACGGCCCCGCTTCTCAATAAAGAGGATGATGACGATGGAAACAATGCCGTACAGGGCTGCCTTGTAGGCGGAGAATCCCGCGATCATTGTCACCAGAATGACGATCAGAGGCGCCGCCATGTAGCCCTGGCGCAGCAGCAGCGTTTTCCAGGATACAGCGTTTGCATCTGGCTCCACGCCCTTCAGTCCGATCCGGACCGCTTCAAAATGAACGCCAATGAAAACGGCAACAAAATAGAGAATGGCAGGAATTGCCGCTGCGGCGCACAGACTGATATAGGAAATGCCCACATACTCCGCCAGCAGGAAGGACGCCGCGCCCATAACCGGCGGAAGGATCTGGCCGCCGGTGGATGCGGAGGCCTCCACCGCACCAGCGAACTCCGGCCGATAGCCCGTCTTCTTCATAAGCGGAATGGTATACGCGCCGGTGGAGGTGACGTTGGCAGTAGAGCTGCCCGAGATCATGCCCATAAGGCCGCTGGCCACGACCGCCATCTTTGCCGGGCCACCCTTTGCCTTGCCCGTAAGGGCGAAGGACAGATCAATAAAGAACTGTCCCGCCCCGGAGTAATCCAGGAATTCTCCGAACAGCGTAAACATAAAGATGAACGTTGCGGAGGCCGCCACCGTGGAGCCGAAAATACCGTTCGTGGTCAGGCTCATCTGTTCCGCCATTCTGCGCACGGTGGTTCCGGTGTGGCGCAGCTTTCCGTGCAGGTACTTTCCGAAGAAGGCATAGGCCAGCGCGACCAGGCAGACAATGACCATGCCCCACCCGGCGACCCGCCTCGTGGCCTCCAGCACCGCAATGATCAGAAACACGGCTACAATATAATCCAGCGTTGTAATGGGGCTTACAAAGGGGATGCGCATAATGAGGCGGTCATACGCGATCTGGCTGACATAGATCATCGCCGCCAGCGTCAGTGCGAACCAGGCAAAATCAATGACGGAGATCTTTGAAAGGCGGCCCTTCTTGGACGTGGGGTAAATCAGGAACGCCATGGGAAGCAGGAACATCATGTGCGTCGTCCGCATTTTATACGCCTCAAGTATTCCCGTCGCCGAAACGCACAAATGGAAGCAGGTCGCCGCCAGACCCAGGAAGAACAGGATCTTCCCCGCCAGGTCTGCCAGCCCTTTTTGTTTCTCTACCGTATCTGCCATAGAATCCTCCATTTTTCTGACGCTCCCGGCGCGGCCGCCGGGAGCGTTCCGGATGTGGTTGGGTGATCAGTCGATGACGCCCGCTTCCCGATAGAAGCGTGCCGCGCCAGGATGTAGCTCCGGCTCAATGCCGGCAATACCGCTTTCCGGTCCGGTCATATAGTTCGCGAAGCCGGAATTGACATTGCTGAGGATCTCGATGCCCTCTTCGCTGTTCAGGAACTTGGTGATCTCATAAATCACGTTTTCGTCCGCGTCCGCGCTGGTGCAAACGGTGATCACCACACCGACGGTGCTCACGTCCTCAGTGACGCCCGAATAGGAATCCGCGGGAATGGTCTTCACGAGATAGCCCTCCTGGGACAGCGCGTCCACCGCGTCCGCATCCAGGTTCAGCAGCTTGATCGACTTGGAGGCCGCCACCTCGGAGATCGTTGCATAGGGAACGCCCGCCAGAACGGATACGGCGTTCAGCTGGCCGTCCGTAAACAGGGTGGAAGCGTCGCCGATGTTCAGGTACTCGACCTTTCCGCCCCAGGAAGCAATGTCATCATAGGTAACGCCGTAGAATTCGAAGATCTTGCGGACCAGCGATTCAATGCCGCTGCCCTGCTTGCCCACGGAGATCTGCAGGGGATATTTCTGCTCGACCACTTCCTTGAAGGTGTTCACCGGGCAGTCCGCGGGGACGGCCACGTGCAGAACAGACTCCATCACGGAGGCGACACCATAGAAGTTTGTGATCGGCTCCGTAAACATGCCGGTACCGGTCAGGGCTTCATGGATCGTGTCGGACTGGGAATGGGCAATGACGGTTTCCCCGGCGCTGAGCAGCGCCAGATTGGAGGTTGCCGCGCCGACCTTGACCGTGCAGGTGATGTCCGGCGCGAGGCTGTTGATGTACTCGCCGATCTGAATGCCCATGGCGTAGACAGAGCCGGTCTCCGCGCCGAAGGTCATCACAAGATCGTAATTCTCAGGCAGCGCGTTTTCCAAAGCTTCCGCAGTTTCTGCCGCGCTTTCGGTCGTGGCAGCCGCCTCTGTCGGTGCGGAAGCGCTGGGCGTAGTGCTGCTGCCGCAGCCGGCAAAGGCTGTCGCGGCCATGCAGAGTGCGAGAATGGAAGCGATTAACTTTTTCATTTGTATCCTCCTTGTTGGTTGCGTTTATTGGTTTTTACATTCGTATTATAACATCTTCATTCATAATGTGCAATAGTAATTTATCATTTTTACGATGCGGCTTATATTTTTGGATTAAACGTCAAAAACAAGTGGCTTTTTTTGTACGGATTGCATAGTGCCTGCGTATTGGGACAGACGTGCGAAAATCGCCTGCGGCTTTTGCGAGCCGCAGGCGATTTTCGCATGATTTGATTTGCATCACAGATAGCCGAGCTTGTTGGAAATCAGTGCGGCCGATTCGATAACGACCGCCGCTACCTCTTCTTCATGCTCCTCAAAGCTCTCGTTGTTGAATTTTCCGGAAACACTGAGACCGGCTACCACCGCCCCAGACCTGTTCCGGATCGCTGCCGCGATACAGGCGCTGCCCAGCGCATGCTCACTATACTCCGTGCTGTAGCCCGTACGCCTTATTTTATTGATCTGCTCCATCAGCACGTCCAGGGAGGTGATCGTATCATAGGTGTACGAGCGCATCCCCTTCTCCTGCATGACCGCCGCGATCTCCCCGTCGCCCATGGATGCCAGCAGGATCTTCCCGATCGCGGTACAATGCAGCGGATTGGTGTATCCGACCATGGTGTACATTCTGGGGGACATCCGGCTGTCCACATGGGCAAGATAGTACATTTCGCCGTTTTCAAGCACCGCAAGGTTCGCCCCCACCGCATACCTCTGCTCCAGACGGAACAGCTCCGGGAGCGCCTGTTTTCTGAGCTCGCTGTGGTTCAGGGCCACGCTGGACAGGGTGATGATCTTCTTTCCAAGCTGGTAATATCCGGAATCCCCATCCTTTTCCAGGTATCCGTAGGCAACCATGGTATTGATCAATCTTGAAACATTGCTCTGCGTCATCTCTACACGTCTGGTAATATCGATCACCCGAAGCGCAGGCGTTTCCGGCGTAAAACAGTTTAGAATATCAAAGGCCTTTGCCAGGCTGAGTGTCAATCCGCTGCCTTCCTTTGCCACCGTTCTTCTCCTTTACAGTTCAATTTTGAGCTTCACCACTGCTCTTACGCACTTTTCGGCTACGCCGTCCGGCATGGATGGCAGATGGCCGTCCTGGGGGAAATAGACGGCAAAGGACTTTTCCGCCAGATGCAGCTCACTTCCGTTCCCATGGAACGCAAAAAATTCAATATCTTTGACGGGATTGTATTCCGTTTCCGTTTCCAGCGTTTTTCTGGGCGCGTACCACTGATTTTCGCTTCCGCTCAGCATGCACTGGATGTCCAGATACCGGTCGTGGGCCTCGTAGCGCGGGTGGTCCTTGGCCTTCGGCGCATACTCGGAGAGCAGAACATACAGATCCTCCCCGTCGATCTCATACCGCCCAGGAGCCTTCGGCTCCGAAAGGCATTCGTTCAGAAACCGAAACGCCGCCTCCATACGCGGATGCAGACCGTAATACTGCCCGCAGTTTTCCAATGTGTCAACAATCATTTGAAATACCTCCTTGAAGTCAATATCCTCCTGCTTATTAAACCACACATTTCTGAAAATATCAACCCTTTATTCGCATTGTGAATATATTATTTATATAGTAAATAATTCGTTCCGATTTTTCGGGTGACATTTCAGCGCAGCAATGTGCAAGCGCCGCAGTAAACGTAAGCGCAGCTGCAGCCATCCGTGCAGAAAAGCAAAGTGATTTCCATTCTCCCCCACCTTTCCCTCAAAATAACTGTCATTTCTCCCACATTTCCGGTGATACTATGACTGCGGACGAAAACCGCGAAAAGATACGGAAAGAAGGAGAAACATTATGAAGAACAGCAATCAGATCAACGTTCCCCAGGCCCGCGAAGCGATGGACAAGTTCAAAATGGCCGCTGCTCAGGACGTTGATGGTCCGGTTACCTATTGAACCGCAATAGACCTCTCTCAAATAATTAAATCAACAGACGGTTTTCCAAAGTCTATTGCGGCACTATTACTACATCTGTATAAGCAAATAGGTGTTGACTTACAATACAAGGGGCTGTCTCAAAACGATTTGTCAAAATCGTTCGAGGCAGCCCCTCGTTTGGCACAGGCCAAGGAAAAAGCGACCAATTATACCCAAAAAACAGTACACAAGACCAGAGGGGCAAAGTTTGCCTCTCAAAAAGTGTACTGTTTTTCTTTTTATGCGCTATGCCGCCCCCGGAACAAACAGGTGGTTTCCCAACCGGCCTGTTTGTATTTTATGGTGCAGTTTCAGTATGTTAAAAGCCATACTTACAAGATACCATTCCACCATAACGTTGGCGCTGCCTCTGGTCAGGAAGCGGCGGAAGTTCATGTCTTCCTTGACCATGGCGAATACGCCCTCCGCCTGGATGGAGCGGTTGATCCGGAGTAGAATTCCTTCATCTGTGGAAATCTTTTTCTCCATCGCCTCGCGCTGTTGGATGAAGTATTGGGAAACATTCAGCCGCTTCGTGCGGTCTTCCAGTGGCGTTTTGTCCGTCTTCTTTTGACGGATACACTTTTCTTTGACCGGGCAATTTTTGCAGTCCGCACATTCGTAGACGGTGACTTCCTGGACATATCCCGTATCGGATTTCCGCTTTTTTACCCCTACTGCCTGCAATTTTTTACCCTGGGCGCAGGTGTATTCATCTTTTTCCGCGTCATAGGCCATATTTTCTCTGCGGCTAATGTCATTTTTATACTTTCGTTTCTTTTTCTGCTCATGGTCAGATGGTTTTACAAACAGAGAAAGCTGCTCACTTCCATCCACATAGTTGTAGTTTTCCTCACTTTCATACCCGGAATCTACAACTACCCGCTGTACCGGGTGCACATTGCACAACTTTTTTAGGAACGGAATAAACGTTTTGGTATCCGTTCTGTCCGCAGAGATGTAATTGCCGATGATATATTCACTGACAGTTGCCACATTTACGTTGTATCCGGGTTTTAGCTGTCCATTTTTCATGTGGTCTTCTTTCATCCGCATAAAGGTTGCGTCCGGGTCGGTTTTGCTGTAGCTGTTCCGTTCACCGCAGATGTGGATATCCAGGTTGTAACATTTCAGCTTTTCAAGCCACTCATTTATGGTTTCAATGGCCTTTTGCAGCCCGGACTTATGGTGCCCTTTTCCTTTGACAAATGTGGTGTTTGTCTCTGTTTTCCTTGCATACAGGCACTTTCTGAGCTTCTTTAGTCTCTGAACGGTAATGATATATGGCGCAACGATTCCGGTCACGGAGGCCTCCAGCAGCTTCGGCAGTTCTTCCGCGATATTTTCGCCAAGCTTCGCCTGACGTTTTGTGACAGCAGTTTTCCACACAAAAGAATACCGATTTGCGTTGGCTTCTATTTTGGTGCCGTCAATGAATACGGCAGATTCCTCAAAAGAGATCTCTCCCCACTGGACCAGTAGCTTGACCATTTGATTCAGCAGATCCTCCACCGCGTAAGGAAGATGCTCCTTGCGAAACCGCGCGATGGTATTATGATCCGGCGGACGATGCCCTTCCAGCAGATACATGAAATTCACATTCTCACGGCAGCCACGTTCCATTTCTCGTGTCGCGAACATTCCGCGGAGGCAGCCGTAAAGAACGATCTTGAAAAGCAGACGCGGTGAATACTCGTTTCTCCCTAGCCGGGAGTAGGTCGCTGTCAATCTTCTATAATCCAACTCCTCCGTGACAGCGTTGAGCAATCTCACTGATTCGTCTGACGGGATAATGATTTCTAAATTCATGGGCAAGCAGACTTGATATTCAGTCCCGTTTGCTGTATACTCTACTTGCGTTTTGTTTTCTTTCACACCTAAATAATACGCCAAAACCCGGCTCTACACAAGAGCCGGGCCTTTGCTTTTTTTGGGGGGGCCGCCTTTTAGTGAGACAGCCCCTTTGCTCGATTACTACACATTAAGAATGTTATGTGGTGTACCACATAATGTCTGCAATGAGGAAGGAAAGATTAACGGCCTGCCCCTGAACCGGGCCATCCGGGATGCGAATACCGGAGATATTGCGGATATTATCGCCGGTACTTTCTTCATCTGCGATTGCAGCGGAGAATCCTTCGGCAGCCTTTCCTCGGAGCAGCAGAAGCGGTATCTGGAAAAATACCATCTCCCGGAACGGTTCTTCCGTTCAAGAGACGGCATTGAATCTGTGCCTTATAAGCCTCAAAATCGGGAGCGATGAATCCTACGGAGGAGCGGAGGTGATGCCCATTTGAACACAAAATCCACATCGTCCTGTAGCTGCGGCAAGCCCAGGACTACCCCTATTTCCCCGGAGGAAAAACGATGGCTGAAAGAAAAACTGTACCAGTCCCGTTACGATGAATGTATGCAGACCCGACGGGAGGCATGGCTGTTTCTTCGGCCCGGTCATAAGAAGAGCTATTGATAGGAGGTTTGTCTTTTATAGAGCAAGCATCGCAGCTTCTTCTTCAAAGCTCATATTACGGTGATTACCGCCATAATGATTCCCGGAGATTGCTTCCAGTCCATGATCCCGATATTTTGCCACCAGTTGGCTCACATAGGCTGCATGGAAGCCCGTTGCCTGCGAAACCTCACTGAGTGCCATACCCTCTGCTCGCAGTTCAAGTACTTTCAATCTTGCATCCGCACGTTTGTCCTATGTCTCTGTGCGTGCTGCCTTTATTGCGGCCATTTCCTCATTGCTGAATTTATAGTTCGATGCCATTATTCATCACCCAGATACAGTATAGCATATCGGGTAAGACAGTTAAAGTGTTTTACTAGATTTTAGTATCAGATAGACCCTAAGAAGATATAAAACTTCCTCGTGGTAAATATTGCACAATCCGCTGCCCCAATTTACCTGGACTCCTGGCTCATCAAGTACTTACCCATACGTTTCACCTCCGATATAAAATCATTCTTGCCATAGTTATACTGTATTCGACAGCACACCTCCAGTAATACTTTCAAACAGAAAAAGCCCCCGGTTCTGTAGTCACACAGAGCCAGGGGGTAGAGGATTAAAATGCAATATCCTTGATATAAACAAAAAATCCGAACCCAATCCCCACAGGGAAGAAGTTCGGATTTCTCATGTTTGGTGGGGGAAGGTGGATTCGAACCACCGAAGCTATAAGCAGCAGATTTACAGTCTGTCCCCTTTGGCCACTCGGGAATTCCCCCATATTCACTTTGCCTTTTGTGTGGAGCCGGTAGACGGACTCGAACCCCCGACCTGCTGATTACAAATCAGCTGCTCTACCAACTGAGCTATACCGGCAGGTGTTCCGCTCACGTAAGGCTTTTGTATTATATCATGAATCCGGGAAATGTCAAGAGGGCATTTTTACAGATTGTCCACTGCTTGATTTCATTTTACATTGTTCTTCTATTTTTAGTAATTTTGTAAAAATAGGAGGCGATCTCATGGAACTGGACTACGCACAAATCGGCAAGCGCATTGCCGCCCGCCGAAAAGAGCTTGGGCTCAAGCGAACCGAAGTTTGTGACAAGGCTGGTATTCATGACAAATATCTATCCTGTATTGAGCGGGCCACCTCCATTCCCTCCCTGGAGGTCGTCATACGTCTAGCTCAAGGCTTGGATACCACCCCGGACTTCTTTCTGGTAGGCAGCGCTCGCCGCGAAAGCAACGCCTGGCAAGGCACCGCAGAGCTGCTGCGCAATATGAGTCCCCGGAAGCTGGAGCTTGCCATAATTCGAAGCCGTGTGCGGTCTGGAATGGCGAATGCCAAAGCCAAAGGGAAGCAGATTGGAAGGCCGCAAGTAACCGCCCGGGATTTGCCCGCCACATTTTTGAGGCATTGCCCGGCATACCAAAAGGGGCAGTTGAATGTTTCGGAATTGGCTAGGGTTTGTGGGGTGAGCAGGACAACGGTTTACAAGTATATCGGGCTGTTGGAGAAATGAAAAGGCAGGGAGCCAAATGCGGTTCCCTGCTTCTATCTATGAAGGTCAATTCTTCATTTGTTTTCTATTACCACCATATTCTTCGTTGTAAATAAAGACGATTCTCGCTTTTCTTCAGGTGCTGTCAACTACAAAGCATCAGCTTCATTGCTTTTTTTCAATTCTTAGTATCCGTGTCTCCTGCACACTGACGCTCAAGTTAGATTATGGTTAAATTTTCGGAATGAAGATATGGTTCACCATGGTGTTGCACTTAAGTCTTTAATAAGATTCGTTTCAAAATTATAGGTTCCTTTTACCTCAAAGTGAGTAGTTAAATCGCCCCTGCCACCAAAAGCGTTTGTCCCGGAATATTCAATCCAAGGCAAAAGTCGAAACTCCCCAGTGTTCCAGTCAATACCATCGTCACTAATAATGCAATCAAAACTTATTTCCTCAAAAGAACTCGGCGTTTTCAACATTTGTTTTGCTTTACGTGAAACCTCATTATGCACCTTGTCCCAAATATTCGCTTTCACCATAAGCTTTGAATAGGCATTCTCTAATTTCTGGTACGCTTCCCTTTGTGACTCAAGTTTATCAATATTTTTAACTTTTTCCTGCTGTTTTGGTGACAAATTCGTATAAAATTCATCTGCTTTTTCAAATGAACTCATGCCATTTCTATCAATCTGATATTTCCCACTCCAGGACTCAAAATAAAAGCTTGTATCCAGAGTCCCAATATCTTCGATTAACTGTTCACATTCTTTGACCTTGGAATTACATGCTGTCAGGCATGCTGAAAGTATAAGCAAAACAACGATAGTTATCGCTTTTTTCATTTTCTTTCCCCTCTACTTTCTCCTGATATATACCCTTTCTTGTCTGAAATGGAGTTCTGATATTTTGGAATGCATATCCCGCAGGGAGTTAAAATCCTTCTATCCGGGCTGGGATAACGAAGCCCTTCCTCCAACGTATCAAATTCCACTTTGTTTTCCGGCTTTATGCTGTCCAGCTTGCAGCGTCCATCTGCAAACCTGACAGAATGTAGCCTTCTGCTTCCAGTGTTTCCAATAAATTCAGCCATGCAATCGTCCCTTCTCCTTTTGTGGTTTTTAAAATGTCGTTTTTCCGTGTTTCAACATTTCCAAAACCATAATAACATTTTAAAAAGTGTGTGTCAATAATTATCACCATTTAAAAACGAAGTTTTCGAAGTGGTTATGCTCTATTCTATACGAAGAAAGGGGCTGACCATATGGATATTGAATATGTTCGGGAACGTATTACCCAGTTGAGGCTACAAAAAGGGGTTTCAGAATATAAAATGAGCTATGATTTAGGGCACAGTCGAGGGTATATTAACAATATTTCCTCCGGAAAGACACTGCCTTCTATGACGGAGTTTTTCGCAATCTGTGATTATTTTGGCATTACGCCTATAGAGTTTTTCGATACCCAAAGGACCAACCCAAATCTATCCAGAGAGGTTTCGACACTGATTGAGCAATTGAACGAAGCTGACCTTGCTTTAATACTGGCAAATGTGAAAAGGCTTTTGCAAAAATAGGCTTGCATTCATGCCTGTTTTTATCCACAGAATGTCACCACCTTGAAAACTTTTCCACATAAAAAATCCACAGCCCCTCCCCGTCTTGTGGGAAAGCGCTGTGGATTTTTTCATTCAATACTGCGCCGCCTCGGCGCTCTTGAGCTGCAATTGGAGCCTGTCCGCGATCAGGGCGATGAACTCACTGTTCGTAGGCTTTCCCTTGGTGTTGCTCACCGTATAGCCAAAGAAGCTTTGCAGGGTGTCGAGATCGCCCCGGTCCCAGGCTACCTCGATGGCGTGGCGAATGGCCCGTTCTACCCGGGAAGGGGTGGTCTGGAAGGTTTTGGCCACCTGGGGGTAGAGAACCTTGGTGATGGCGTTGATAACGTCCATATCGTCCACCGCCAGGATGATGGCCTCCCGCAAATACTGGTAGCCCTTGATATGGGCGGGGACGCCGATCTCGTGAATGATGTTCGTGACCATGCTCTCAATGCCGGTCCGGTCCATCCGGCGGGGCGCGGGATACCGGGGGCTCTCCCCTCCCCGGATCTCCTCCATGCGCTCCACAAGGATATTCATATCGCAGGGCTTGAGCATGAGGTATCGAACCCCCAGACTGGCAACCGCTGCGGAAACATAATCCGTCACAAAGGCCGAAGTCGCCAGGGTCACAGGCTTCCGGTCCAGATTGCTGATGGCCTTCAACACACTGATGCCGTCCTGCTTACTGAGCATCAGGTCCAGCACCAGTACCTGGGGCTTTCGCTCATTGATCAGCCGGATGGCCTGCTCTCCGTCGCCCGCCGTTCCAACCACCTGGAAGCCATCCGCACGCTGCAAAGCCGCCGCCAGAGCGGTGCAAAATTCCTCCGAACTATCCGCAATCAACACGGTTGTTTGATGATCCATACTAACCTCTCCTGTCCACTTGAAAATACCCCATAAGCGGCGTTGTCCGCCGTGCGACAAGAATAATTTAGCACAAAGGTTCCCGTTTTGCAAGGCCGTTTCCCAACATTCGCTCGTGCCGAATCGACTGATTCCAGAAAAATTCCGTAAAATCTCAAGTTTTTCTACGGCAATCGACAAAAAGTCGTCAAAAATGCGCACATTGACGGAAAGGGAAAGCCGATGTAAAATAGTTTCGACAATTCCAGAGATAAGGAGGAAACACTATGCTTTCCCAAACAAAAGAACTCTGCGCCTTTCTGGACGCTTCCCACAGCCAATACCACGCAAGAGCCTATCTGACGGCCATCCTGGACAAGGAGGGCTATACTGCCCTGAAGGAATCCGAAAAATGGGAGTTGGTTCCCGGCGGGAAATATTATGTAACCCGCGGTGGCAGCGCCGTGCTGGCCTTCCGGGTGCCTGAGGGAGAAGCCCTGGGCTTCCTCATCAGCGCCGCCCACACGGACCGCCCCGCCTTCAAACTGAAGGAGAACGGAGAGATTGAGGGCGTGTGCCCCCGGCTGGCCGTAGAGCGCTACGGCGGACAGATCCTGGCCCCCTGGCTGGACCGGCCCCTGAGCATTGCGGGCCGGGTGCTGGTGCAGACTGAGCACGGGGCCGAAAGCCGCCTGCTGGACATTGACCGGGACCTGCTGCTGATCCCCAACGTGGCCATTCACATGAACCGGCAGGTCAACGACGGCTACAAGTGGAACCCCGTTACGGACGTGCTGCCGCTGCTGGCCTCTCCGGAGAACAAAGGGCAGTTCACCGCCATGCTGGAAAAGGAGGCCGGCGGTAAGATCCTGAGCCACGACCTATTCCTCTACATCCGTCAGAAGGCCAGCGTATGGGGCCTGGACGAGAGCTTCCTGTCCAGCGCTGCCCTGGATGACCTGGAATGCGTCTGGGGCTGCTTCCGGGGCTTCCTGGCCTCCGGCACCGGCCGTTCCATCCCTCTCTTCGCCGCCCTGGACAGTGAGGAGGTTGGCTCCTGCTCCCCCCAGGGCGCAGGCTCCACTCTGCTGCGCCAGACCGTCTCCCGGATCGCCCAGGCTCTTGCCCTGGATGAAAACCGGCTGCTGGCCCAGTCCTTCCTGGTCAGCGCCGACAACGCTCACGCCCAGCACCCCAACCATCCGGAACTGGCGGACAGCGGCAACGCCCCCAAGCTGGGCAGCGGCATTGTGATCAAGTTCAATTCCAACCTGCGCTATTGCACCGACGGCCTCAGCGCCGCCGTCATGCGCACGGTATGCCACAGAGCCGGGGTCAACAGCCAGAACTACTACAATCGCCCGGATATCCCCGGCGGCAGCACCCTGGGCTGCATCTCCATCGGCCAGGTCAGCGTACCTACGGTGGACATCGGCCTGGCCCAGCTGGCCATGCACAGCTGCTACGAAACCGCCGCCGTCTCCGACGCCATTGACCTGGAGAAGGCCATGACGGTGTATTTCGGCTCCACGCTGCGCAGAAGCGAGGACAGCTTTATCCTGGAATAAGCAGGAATCGGCGTCTATTTCGAGTTGACAGTTAAGGAGGTTCTTCAGACATCACAACTTTTCTTAAAAATGTCCCGTAGGGACACCACAACTGTCAACTGTTCACTGTCAACTGTCAACTCATATTTCCCACAATCCACAATTCTTCACACGACCAAGGAGGTTCCCATGAAGAAAACCCCCATCTACATTACCGGCCACCAGCATCCGGATACGGACTCTGTGGCTTCGGCCATTGCTTATGCGTTTTTCAAGCGCTCTCTTGGCACTCCGGCGGTGCCCTGCTGCCTGGGAAAGCTGAATGAGGAGACCCGGTATCTGCTGAATCGGTTCCACTTCCAGGAGCCCCAGCTGCTCACCGATGCCCGGATCACCGTAGGGGAGGTAGCCATGGATCCGCCTACCTACATCAGCCCGGAAACCACCATTTTCGAATGCCTGCAGCAGATGCAGCAGGGCAACCGGACCTACTGCGGCGTGGTGGACCAGGAGAAAAAGCTCATCGGCATGGTGACCAAGTCCGATATCTCCGTCATCGGTCTGTACGACACCGCCCGCTCCATCGCCATCATGGCCCAGACACCCCTGGAAAACATCCGCAAGACCCTGGACGGCAAGGTCATCTATGACGACCCCGCCATGGTGCTCAACGGCAAGGTCAGCGTCATTGCCATGACCCAGAGCGCCCGACTGGAGCACTACGAAGTGGAGCACCGCATCGTTATCTGCGGCAGCGACCCGGAGGCCCAGAAGCAGGTCATCCGCCAGGGCGCGGGGCTGCTGGTTGTCGTCTGGGCAGACACCATCCAGGCAGATGTGATCGAAGCGGCCAAGCTGCACCACTGCCCCATTGTGATCTCCGGACACGGGGCCATGAACACCACCCGTTACATCTACTTCGCCCCCTCTGCCAGTCAGATCATGAAGCGGGAGCTGGTGAAGTTCACAAACACGGAGCTGGCCGAGGACGTCAGCCGGAAAATGCTGCAAAGCCGCTACCACGTCTATCCCGTTACGGATGCCGACGGGCACCTGACGGGCTATGTATCCCGGTACCACATCATGCAGGCTCCCAGCAAGAAACTGATTTTGGTGGACCACAACGAGTTCTCCCAGTCGGTCCGGGCCATTGAAAAGGCCCAGGTGCTGGAGGTCATCGACCACCACCGGATCAACGACTTCTCGTCTCAATACCCGGTCCAGTTCCGGAATGAGATCGTGGGCTCCACCTGCACCATTGTGGCAACCATCTTCCGGGAGAACCAGATTCCCATCCCCGTTGAGCTTGCAGGGCTCATGCTGGGCGCCATTCTCTCGGACACGCTGAACTTCCACTCCCCCACCACCACGGAAAAGGACCGGACCACCGCCAACATCCTGGCCGCCATTGCGGACCTGGATGTGGAGGACTTCGCCACGGAAATGTTCACCGCCACCGCCTCCAAGGTGGATTCCAGCCCCTCGGAGCTTATCAAGAGCGACATGAAGATCTTTGAGGTCTACGGCTGCAAGCTGGCCATCTCCCAGGTGATCATGGCCTCCATGAACGACCTGCATCTGGAGGCAGGAGACATTCAGACAGCCCTGGACAAGTTCGCGGAGAAAAAAGATCTGGACCTGGCTGTGCTGGCCTTTACCAGCATCCAGGAGAACGGCTCCGTGCTCTATTTCGGCGGGAACCGTACTGCCTGGGGCAAGGAGGCCTTCCCGGACGGCCCCGACGGCGAGCGGCCCTTCCACGAGGGGCTCCTCTCCCGGAAGCAGCAGCTGCTGCCCCGCCTGACCAAGGTCATCGAAAAGTACGCATAAAGGAGGCTTCCCCATGGCGGAATATGAGCTTGTGCATGAAATTCAGAACCTGTGCCGCAACAACCAGATGCGGGACGTGTTCTTTGAGGAGATCACCTGTGACGACCCGGAACGCTACGTCCGGGGCCTTCTGAAGGGTAAGGACATCAGCCTTTCTCTGGACTCCCATCCGGACGGCACCCTGACCATCCACACCGTCACCGACGGGCTGATGGAGAAGTTTGTGTTTACCAAAATCGAATAAAGGCTTCCCCGGAGGGGAAGGTGGGAAATGTGCCCCCCGGCGGAATTCCCTTTACTTTCTGTCCGCTTTCGGGTATGATAGGGGGCACAACGCAAAACCCAGGGGAGGATACCCAATGTTTGACAATCCCAAAAAGGAATTGGAGCGGCTTCAGCAGGAGCTGCTGGATGCGGAGAAGCAGCCGGAGGATTACTATACGGACGAGGACCTGGAAGCCGATCTGGAAGACCCCAGCGAATGGGAGGGGGACGACCGCGCCCCCCTGTCCCAGAGCTATACCGGCGTCACCGATGACACCCAGCTCTGGGGCCTTGATCCGGAGCCGGAGGAACCCCCTGCGGAGCCAGAGAAGCCGGAAAAGCCCCGGTTTGTAGGGCTGAAATTTGCCATTGCCCTGGAGCTGCTGGGCATTGCGGCACTGTTCTGGTGGTGGTACCTATGGATCCGGTAACGCCGGTAGGCCGCTTCGCCCCCACACCCTCGGGCCGGATGCATCTGGGCAACGTCTTTTCCGCAATGCTGGGCTGGCTGTCCGTCAAGTCCAGGGACGGCGAAATGGTGCTGCGCATGGAGGACCTGGACACCCAGCGTACCAGCCCGGAATTTGCCCAAATTCTCCGGGAGGACCTTACCTGGCTTGGCCTGACCTGGGACCGGGAAACCCCTGCCCAGAGCACCCGGGGGGCCGTTTACGACCGCTACTTTGACCTTTTGCAGCAGAAGGGCCTGCTGTATCCCTGCTACTGCACCCGCAGTCAGCTCCACAGCGTCAACGCGCCCCACTTAAGCGACGGCACCTATGTCTACCCCGGCACCTGCCGGGACTTGACGGCTGCCCAGCGGGCCGCCTGCACCAGGCCTCCTGCCTGGCGGGTAAAGGTGCCGGACAGGCTGTGGCAGGTGGAGGACCTGGTGCAGGGCCACTTTGAAATGAACCTGGCCCGGGACTGCGGAGACATGGTAGTCCGGCGGGCAGACGGGATCTACGTCTACCAGCTGGCCGTCACCGTGGACGATGGGGAGGCCGGAGTCACGGAGGTGGTCCGGGGTTCGGACCTGTTGAGCTCCGCCCCCAGGCAGATGTATTTGCAGGAGCTCTTCGGCTTTCCCCATCCAAGCTACGCCCATGTGCCCATGCTGCTTGCCCCTGACGGCCGCCGCCTGAGCAAGCGGGACAAGGACCTGGACCTGGGCGCACTCCGCAAAGCAACGACTCCAGAGGCTATTCTCGGCACCTTGGCCTATGCCTGCGGGCTTCTGGACCGCAGAGAAGCCGCTTCCGCAAAGGAATTGGCAAGCATCTTCCGCTGGGAGAACATAAAAAGATCCGATATCTGTCTCCCGGCAGCGTCGATACCGGTGTAATACCGCGGCCCGCCCCAACGTCAAGAGGGGCGGGCCGGTTGTTCTGTCCGGATATCCGGGTGTTTGCTTTCAGGAAATTCTTGACGAACGGGCACCGGGCTGTTATAATAGTTCTGTATGTTGGGTTTGTATGGCCTGACAGCAAAATGCTCTGATACTTTGGACAAAACAGAATGAAATTAGGAGACAAAACCATGAATTACGATGTCCTGATCATCGGCGCCGGTCCCGGCGGCATTTTTTCTGCCTACGAGCTGACTTTGCGCGATCCCAATCTGAAAATCGGCGTTTTTGAGGCAGGCCATCCTCTGAATAAGCGGAAGTGCCCCATCAACGGCACCACCGTCAAGAGCTGCATCGGCTGCAAGAGCTGCTCCATCATGAGCGGCTTCGGCGGGGCCGGCGCCTTCTCCGACGGCAAGTACAACATCACCAATGACTTCGGCGGTACCCTCTACGAGTATATCGGCAAGAAGCGTGCCCTGGATCTGATGCACTACGTAGACGAGATCAACATGACCTACGGCGGCCAGGGCACCAAGCTCTACTCCACCGCCGGAACCAAGTTCAAGACCATCTGTATCCAGAATGACCTGCACCTGCTGGACGCTTCCGTCCGCCACCTGGGCACGGACATCAACTATGTGGTGCTGGAAAACCTGTATGCCGAATTGAAGGACAAGGTGGACTTCCATTTTGATACCCCCGTCCGGGGCATCTCGGTCATCGACGGCGGCTATGAGGTCGCCTGCGACGGCGAAAGCTACACCTGCGCTCAGTGCATCGTCTCCGTAGGCCGCAGCGGCAGCAAGTGGATGGAGCAGATCTGCAGGGACATGGACATCCCCACCCAGTCCAACCGTGTGGACATCGGCGTTCGCGTGGAGCTGCCCGCCGTTGTCTTCTCCCACCTGACCGACGAGCTGTATGAGAGCAAGATCGTCTACCGGACCCAGAAGTACGAAGACAAGGTCCGCACCTTCTGCATGAATCCCAAGGGGGCCGTGGTTAACGAGAACACCAACGGCATCATCACCGTCAACGGCCACAGCTACGAAGACCCCGCCAAGCAGACGGAGAACACCAATTTTGCCCTGCTGGTTGCCAAGCACTTCTCCGAGCCCTTCAAGGACTCCAACGGCTACGGCGAATCCATTGCCCGCCTGAGCAATATGCTGGGCGGCGGCGTCATGGTCCAGCGCTTCGGCGATCTGATCCGGGGCCAGCGCTCCACTCCCAAGCGGATGGAGGAGAGCTTCGTCACCCCCACACTGAACGCAACTCCCGGCGACCTGAGTCTGGTACTGCCCAAGCGGATTCTGGACGGCATCATTGAGATGATCTACGCCCTGGACAAGATCGCCCCGGGCACCGCCAACGACGACACCCTGCTCTATGGTGTAGAGGTCAAGTTCTACAACATGGAGGTTGCCGTAGACGAGCACCTGGAGACCAAGTATCCCGGCCTGTACATCATCGGCGACGGCAGCGGCATCACCCACTCCCTGTCCCACGCCTCCGCCAGCGGTGTCCACGTGGCAAGACGCATCGTGGGCTACGAAGGATAATGGAATAACATCTGAAAGGGCGGCGCAAGCCGCCCGCAGCTTGTCAAAAAAGCCTCGCAGAGTTTGGCGGCGTAAGCCGACAAATAAAATCAAATCATTTTCTGTCGGGGCGTGTACCTGACAGAAAATACATCT
>QWCE01001632.1_pt1 | contig 32449 bp, 32 predicted proteins | sample 1972531 | NCBI WGS metagenome assembly QWCE01 (sample SAMN09866716, study PRJNA288562) | Human gut metagenome isolate term4_stool, whole genome shotgun sequencing... | reverse complement strand
CTTGAATTGTATTGTAGAGGACAAATTCACCCTTCTTTCCTCCAAGTTCTTTTAAGTCTTTTTCTTCCAAGGCGATGATAAATCCATCCATACCCTTTGACTTGTATTTTTTAATATTCTTTCTCGCTTCCTCATCTAAGCCAGATGCCTTTGCTTCTTTTGAGAATTCATTAGTGTTTTCAACTTGAACATACTTATCTTTTGAAATATAAGACTTCTCGTTAGGAATTTTATCTACAATTTCTTTTAATATTTTCGGGACTTGGTTATTTTCACTAAAATAGTCCACGGAAAAATTATAGCCAGCATCGTAACGGGAAAAATCTCTGTAGTATGTTGAGATGCCTATGATGATTATAAAAACCGAAATTATAATTATCCCTATTGCAGAAATATATCGTTGTGATTTTATTGATGCTAAGTTATTGAGTTTTAATTCCTTCCAAAAATCTTTGGCTCTTTTCTTCTTTGATTTTGAAAAATCTATATTTCCTCTTATGCCGTCTATAATGTTTATTTTAGAAATCTTTTTCGCAGGGGATTTAATAGCTATTGCCACAATTGTAAAAGAAACCAAAAGTATTGCTAAACTTAATAAGGGATTAAATTTTATAACTTCAAAGGCACTTACTCCTTCACCTATTGTTATGTTTTTATACAAACAATATATAAATAAAAATCCTGCAATGTGTCCTAAGAGTATTGGAATTGCAGTTATAATAAGTCCTTCCTTTAGGAGTAAGAGATAAATTTGTCCATTGGTAGATCCTATAGACTTGTAAATGGAAAGTTCTCTAATTTTTCTTAGCCCCCAAACCCAAAAGATGTTTTTTATAAAAAACACAAAGATAGCTATACATCCAAGAACTGATAGAACAAGAACAGCCTGGCTCATTATATTTTGTAAGGGTTCGTTTTCTACTCCGTAATAATTTATAAGACCTTCGGAAAATTCTAAAGTAACTTTTTTGCCCAAAGTCTGATTGATTTCTGCTTGTATTTCATCTCTATTTTTGTAAGCTTCTTCGAAAGAATTAAACTTTATAAATGTTCTAAATGTAGGCATTTTATCTTGTAGACCTAAGGCAAAACTTAGTTTACTGTACTTGTTGTAGACATCTCCATAAACACCAACTAAAGTAAAGCTTTTAGAGCCTTTAATCTCAAATTTTTCTCTGCCAGTATTTGCACTTGTGGGGCCTATCTCTTCTCCATCTAAAAACCTTTTGCCCAAATCAAGTTCTATCTTGTCACCTATTTTAAGTTTATTTTTCTTTACTAAGCTTTCAGATAGTACAATTTCGTCTTCTTTTTCAGCAAATCTACCATCAATAAGTCTTGAATACTCCCTCATCTTATTGATTGCTTCGTCTTGGTAGTTGATAACGACTAAATCGTCAGCAAGTTTTCCGTTGTCAGGATTAAGAGACATTTTTCCGACTAGGTCTATATCTTCAATGGACTTTAACTTTTCAACATCTTCATTTGAGAGTTCTTCTTTAATTTCCCCATGATTAAAGCTTGAAGCCATGTAATAACCATAGTTAGCTCTCAAGTTTCTGTATCCATAATAAAAAATTACGGTAAAAAACAGACTTACAATAAATAGTGAGATGAAAATAGGAAAATTCTTCTTATTCATTTTTTTCATCTCCTACAATTTTTCCATCGACTATTGTAATAATACGTTTTGTTTGTAGAGCTATTTCTTCGTCATGGGTGATTAAGATAATCGTCTGTTTTAATGTCTTATTAAAGTATTTGAAAATTTCAATTATCTCCTTGGAGTTTTTTCTGTCCAAATTACCCGTTGGCTCATCTGCAAGAATAATTGAAGGTCTATAAATCAAACTCCTTGCAATTGCAACCCTCTGTTGTTGTCCACCAGATAGTTCACTTGGAAAAGAGTCTAATTTATCCTCAATACCTAATTTTTTTACAATGTCATCAAATAATTCTGTCTCAATTTTATTTTTATCCAATTTAAGAGGAAGTTCTATATTATGTCGGACTGTTAAATTTGGAATCAAGTTATAGAACTGATAGATTAGTCCAACTTTTCTCCTTCTAAAATATGCCAATTCCTTTGAAGTATAATTTGAAATATCATTACCATCTATATAAACTTTCCCATCATTTGGGTTGTCCACTCCTCCAATGATATGTAAAAGCGTTGACTTCCCAGATCCGCTTGGTCCAACAATAGCGACAAATTCTCCTCTTTCAATTTCAAGGTTGACACCGTCTAAGGTCATCATATAAAACCAATGTGATTATTAAGTGACATTATAAAATTTTATTTCAAAAACTGCCCCGTCATCTACGTTCTTAACAACTATTTCTCCATTATTCTTTTCAACAATTGTCTTTGCCATGGCAAGACCAATGCCAAATCCATTTGAGTCGGGAGTTTTGTAAAATCTTTTAAATATCTTTTTTATATTTTCTTTTTCTATTCCTCCTCCATTATCTTCAATTGTAATCGAAGTGTAGAGTGGATTTTTATATGAATTAATAATAATCTTGTCACAAACCGGTCTATTTAAAGCATTTTTTAAAATATTTATTATAGCTTCACAGATCCAATAAAAATCTCCCTCAATATATTTTTCTTTTAAACTGTTATCCACTACTACATCTATACCGCTTTTTACGTTTAGAGTGTCAAGTGCATACATTAAAACTTCATTCAAGTTCACAGACTCTTTTTTCATCATATTCTTATTTGCATCTAAATTTGAAAGCTTAAGTAGTATATCGGAAAGAGAGTTTAATCTAATTGTTTGTCTTTTCAAAATTTCTACATCTTCGTTATCTGGGTAGTCCATCTCCAAATTTTCTATGGAAAAAAGCATAGATGTGATGGGAGTTTTGATTTGATGGGCGATATCTTCCAAGTATTCGATTTGCTTTTCGCTATTTTTAGTGCTTTTCTCTTTGGCTTCTACTATTTCTATAAATAGCTTGTAAATTTTATCTTCTAAAATTGAAAAATCATCTTGCTTCATAGGAATTTTATAATTTTGATTTTTCATATTTTCTATCAGATCTATAAGTTCATTTATTCTATTTTTCTTTCTTGATTCTAAAAAATAATAAAGAAGTCCCAGACTTATTATCCAAAATATATATAGCATCTCAATCCATCCTATAACCAATTCCTCTAACAGTAGAAATAACTTCCCTATCAAGCTTTTCTCTGATTCTCTTAATAGTTGATGTAAGAGTATTGTCATTTACAAACTTATCCCTATCTTCCCAAAACATTTCCAAAAGTTGACCTCTTGTATACACCCTGTGAGGATTTTTAATAAATAATAATAACATTTCGTATTCAAGAGGAGTTAATTCTATAAGTTTAGATTTAAAATAAACTTTTGACTGATTTAAATCTATTTTTATATCTTTGTAAGTAATTTTTTTGTCTTGACTTAGAGGAATTGTTCTTAAAACTGCATCAATCCTTGCCCGCAATATGGCAAGTGAAAATGGTTTAATTAAATAATCATCTGCCCCATTATCGAGAGAATCTATAATAAAGTTCTCATCGCTTTTAACTGTAGTAATTATGATTCGAATATCTTTGTTTTTAAGTTCATCTATTAAATGATGTCCGTCTCTGTCTGGCAAATTAATATCCAACAAACAAGCATCATACTTAATATCAATTTTATTAAGGGCATCAAAATATGAATTCGCAAGATCAACTTCATATTGATTTTTTAAAAGAAATTTTTTTATCTGCAATGCAATTTCTTTATTGTCCTCTATGATTAAAATTTTTTTCAATTTGTTCTCCTATTTAAGTTTAAAGTTTCAACTTCAGTATACCATTTGTTGTTTAAAATAATAAACTTCGTTTAAGTAAATAAACTGTCCTTTAACCATAAAAATTTTTTTGTACTTAAAAAAGAAGACATCTCTGCCTTCTTTTTATAAACTATTCTTCAATATTTGCTATATTAAACTGTTTACCCAAATCTTCTCCCTTTATCTTAATCACGTCGCCCTCTTTCATAAATGGCAATTTGTTGCTTGCTGAAATTGGTGCAACATAGACCACGTCGTCGCCTTTACTTCTAATAAAGTAATTTGTGTTTCCATCTATTGTTACTGGAATTATTTCTGAGATGGTTATGGTCTTTTCTTCAAGCTCTTCTGTCGGGGTCTCCTTTGAAATTGAAGTGCTATCGTATGCGTTAAGGGCCTGTTCTACAGTTGCCCCCGTTGCTACGGTTTGGTAGTTCTGTGCATCTATAAATGCATAGGTCTTAATCAGTCCTGCGTTGTCCTTTAATGAAAGGAAGTAGGTTGGTCTATTGTATAGGTTTATAAGGATTGGGAATGTAGCCTTATATCCCTTTTCCTGCACTGCACCTTCCGCCGATTCCATTGCAGACTTTTCGTCTGCTGATGATACTGGATAGAACTTCGCTTCTTTGGTTCTTAGGTTAATAAGTGCAAAGCCTATGTTGGATTCATCTTGTAATACGGATGTGATTCCTGTGTACATATAGATGTCGTTATCTATTGAAAGGTAGTTGTATCCGTCTGTTGGTTGGTTAACTCCCTTTTGACCAATATATTGATTTATAAAACCTCTTTTTAATCCCCCATTCCATTTTAGTTGTTTCATAACTATGTTTGCAGAGTAAACTCTGTCAACCCACTCTGGTACATTTCCCACATCATATCTATTGGCTTCTCCCGTTGAAGCGTCAACTACTATAACTGAGTTTGAGTCAAAGCCTCCGGCAAGTCCAATGGTTGGCTTTACTGTTGATGCAACCCAATATGGTTTTCCGTTGTCGTCAACTTCGAAGTTTATTTCGTCAATAATCGCTGTTGGATATTTAAATCTTATTAATCTGTGAATATTTCTTCCAAACTTGTCTGAGAAGGAATATTTAATTGACTTTTCCAGTTTAATCATTTTAACATCTTGCTCTGTCATATCAACTGAGATGTAATATGGTATTCCACTTTTTTTATTTTGAAACCACTTTATTAAATCCGAATACACCAGTGGCGTGTTTCTAACTGGCTTTCCGTCAACGGTAACCTGGCTATAGGAGGAGTCGATATTGTACTGTGAAACAAGTTCTCCCATCTCTCCCATCTTTCTTGAACCAAGTTTTGCTGCAGTGTCCCTGTCAACTACGGGAATTCTATTAAAGTCCACTTGAGTTACATCTTCTTTAAACACACCATCTTCGATACCAAGCAGGTTTGAATAGGCTTTTGCGTGAAATATTGGAAGGGATATTATGTTCATACAAATAAAAACTCCCCATGCCAGAACCAATATTCCAATAAATGCTTTCCCCGTCTGCAAGAAATTTTTAAATGTCCTGGTATGTAACAGCACCACCAGTAGTGATGTCACTGCCACAACAATTGTAAGTGACACATAAAACTCTGCAGAGTATAGATTTATTGGTGGAAGCACCACATAAAAATAAATTAGTGCAAACACTACTCCAAGACCAATGGCTATGGGAAGCCTATTCGTCTTCTTTTTGTTTTTCTCTTTTTCCATTCTTTTCTCCTTTTAAGAAATTTTTAAGCAAGTTGTACTACTATAATATTTGAGAGATGACTTTTTTCATAACAACTTCCTTTGAATAAGACGGGCGACCGTCTTATTTTTTTATTTTATTTTCTTTAATATACCTGTATAGTCCTACAATTATCTTGTAAAAAACATAAAGTAAGAAAACAATTAAAAGCACATGAATAAACACACTTTTAAATGATTTGCTATATAGCCCATACACCTCATAAATGATGTATGAAGCAATCAGTACCAGTAATATTACTTTGAAGAATCTTAAAATTTTATTATCTACCATGATCATCCCTCTTCTTATATTATACCCCTAAATTGTGGTATGATATTTACAAAGGAGAAGAAAATGACATTACAACAATTACGCTATATTATTATTGTAGCAGAAAAGGGTTCTATCAATGAAGCTGCAAAATATTTATATGTATCACAGCCGAGTCTTTCAAACTCAATCAAAGAGCTAGAGGAAGAACTGGGCTTTCCAATATTTATAAGAACAAATAGAGGAGTGACTCTGTCCCACAAGGGAATGGAATTTTTAGGCTATGCAAGACAGGTTATAACCCAAGCAGACCTTTTGGAAGAAAAATATATTAAGAAGACAAAACAGATTAAGTCCTTTTGTGCATCATCACAACACTATCCATTTGTTTCCCACGCCTTTGTGGAACTGGTAAAGGAATATGAAGAAGATGACTACAACTTTACACTTAGCGAAACGACTACATATGAAGTTATCGAAAATGTAAAGACACTTTACTCCGAAATTGGAATACTATACCTTTCAAAGTACAACGAAGCAGTTATTAGAAAGATTCTTTCAGAAAACAATTTAATCTTTGAAGAGCTTGTTAGGGCAAAACCCCATGTGTTTCTTTATAAAGAACATCCACTGGCAAAGGAAGAATTAATCGACCTGGAAGACCTAAGGGAGTATCCAAAGATTTCATTTAACCAGGGAATGTATAACGCCTTTTACTATAGCGAAGAGGTCTTTAGCAACCTTCCAGTGGAAAGATCCATAAATGTATCAGACAGAGCAGCCGTTGTAAACTTTATGATGGGCCTAAACGCCTACACCTTCTCTTCCGGTATCTTCCCAGAATACCTGCATGACAAGGATATTATTTCAATTCCCGTGTCCGCGGATGAAGAGATTATTATTGGAACCATTGTCCATGAAGACGTAACACTTTCAAGCATAGGCGAGAAATTTTATGAAATTTTAAAAGACTATGCAAAAAGGCATAATGAGTCAATAAAAAAATAAAAAAAGCACCCTATTCTTTCAAATACTTTGAACAGGGTGCCTTATTTAATTTTTATATGAATTTATTTCATCCCACTTGCCTTCTTCTATAAATTCTCCATCTTCTAATACAAATACTCTTTCATATTGAGACAGTATTTCTGAATCAATTCGATGTGTTATGACAATTACTGTCTTGTCCAAATCCAATAATAATTGTTCGATATTTCTTGCTGTCGTTTTATCCAAAGATGATGTAGCTTCATCCATAACGATTATTTTTGTATTCTTAATCAAACATCTCGCTATTGAAATTCTTTGTTTTTCCCCACCAGATAAGTCAGTTCCATATTCGCCAATAACCGTATCTATACCATCGGGAAGATCTCTAATAACTTTATCAAGTCCTGAGTTTTCAATTGCACTTTGAACTTCTTCTTCAGAGTAATTCGCATATAATGTTATGTTATTTCTAATGGTGTCATTAAATATAAATACATTTTGAGTTACTGGAGAAACTCCTTCATAGAAAGATTTTTGATCTATGTTTTTTAATTCTATTCCATCAAAAAATATTTCTCCCTCATATCCAGAAAGACTTCTCAACAACAATTTGGCTAAAGTAGACTTTCCTGAACCGGACTCACCTATAATCGCATACTTTTTGCCTTGTTCAACATTTAGATTAATATTGTTTAGAATTGTCTTTTCGTCATATGCAAAACTTAAATCTTTTATCTCTAACTCTCTATTAAATTCAAAATCTTTGTATCCATCAAAATCCTTAGAAGAGTCAATATATTCATTTAACTTTTGATACTCTCCACTAAATCCCTTTATCATAATTGTTAGTTTGGTTATATAATTAATTGCATTTCCAATGGAGTTGTATAGCATTGTTGTTGCCATAATTTCCCCTATGGTAATTATACCTTTCTTTGCCATATAGCCTGCAACAAGATAAATTATAATGTAGGTTAACAAACTTAGAAATGCACCAAAACCTTCATGGGCAACTTGAAACACATTTGCATCTTTTTGAGCCCTTTCGTTGTCTTCAATTTCTTTTTGCCCAATTTTCTTCATCTTCTTTTCAATATTGAAAGCTTTAATTATTTCAAATCCATTAGTAATATCTCTAAGACGAGAAATAAAATATTCTGTCTGTTTTATTGCTTTTTCTCTTAAACTCTGTGTTTTCTTATCCATCACTCTTGGTATAACCAATGGAATCCAACTTGTACAAATAATAATCACAAATAACTTCCACTGAATCAATATGACAGCTGTACAAGCACCTATAAAAAGCAATATCTTTTGAATTAATTGAAGGCTTGGCTTCAAGTACATCTGTTCTAAATTAGTACAAATATTAGTTAGCGTGTTTATAATATCCGAGCCTGTCTTTTCTCCCTTTGAACTAATATATGTATTTAAAATATCAGTTTTATACTCCGCCATTATATTTCTTACAAGCTTTTCATCTTGAGCTTCCCTTAAAGAGAAAAACAAAATTCTTATTACAATTGCACCAATAGCGATAAAAACAACCTTTTGTAAAGTCATATTCGTTTCGCCAGTAGCATAGTCAAGAATATACTTTCCAACAAAAGCCCAAAGTATATCGGTTAGTATTTCAATGACTGTAAGTACCATGTCTAAAATAAAATTAGACTTATGATTTTTAATTAATCTACGCATAATAACTCCTTATATCTTTTTTAAATTAATTTATCCTAAATGCATTATCATATTTAAAATTCATCATCCATATCAGAGTACATTCTTCGTAACCTTTCGTACTCTTCTCCTCCACCAAATACTTCGAAAAATCTGAGAGCCGTTTCCAATTCGCCTATATTATCATAATTTAACTTGCGCGCACAAAATGATTTTAAAAAGAAAATTCTTGTAAAATATGAAGGATTTGTAGTAATAAAATGTTCATCTTCTATTTCTTTTAAAAACTCATAACCATTTTGATAGTCTTTTAAATTGAAAATATAGATTTCAGCAATGCAGTGAATGAGATCCATTTTAAGTGAATTCTCTCTCTTGTTTTAGCATCTTACAAAGTTTATCGACTATCTTGTAAATCTTTTTAGAATCTCCTGTAGTTTTTATAATATCTGTTTTAACTTTGAGCTTATTAACTTCTATTCTCTTATCAAGTGTTATACTTTTTTCTGATTTTTTTGTTCTTACTTTCAGAGCTTCGGATAATAAATCGTAAGCCTTATCGTAATTTTTTTCTATAATCTGCTGTTTGCCTAAGAAATATTTGTATATCTTTCTTTCATAGGAATTGATTTCAAAATAAGCTTTATACTCATCGCTAAAGTATATAAGTTCTTCTAAGTATCTACTAAAATCATTATATTTTCCTAAAAAATAAGCATTTTCTAACAACTCAACGTAATCTTTGAATTTTATCTCTGGAGCGCTTATGTGTTCTTGAATTAAGTTTCCAATATTTGTATCTAATAAAGCATCCAGTTGTATAACCACTTCAACGGAAGGCATCCTTATTCCTGCTTCAATATTTTGTATGGTGTTTAAAGACACTCCTAAAACTTCAGATAATTTAAGCTGACTATATCCTATCTTTTTTCTATATTCTCTTACTCTTTCGCCGATATTTAATAAGAGTTTATCGTTATCTCTCAAATTATCACCTTCCAAGTTACACTCGCTCCAACAATTCTAAAAATAAAATGGCTTATTCTCTATTATGATTTTATCTTAACCCATTATTTTGCTAATTTCTACCCAACAATTTAGGTATGTTAATACTAATTTAAAATAAATTAAAAAGTAGCCATCAATTCGCGGCTACTTTATCATTTCTAAAAAGGCTTTAAATATATCTATATACTTGTCATTATACTTATCAAGTTCGGGATGAAACTGCGTTGCAAATATTGGAAGGCTTTCATGTTCAATTCCTTCAATCATCTTGTCTGAAGCTATGGCAGTAACTTTTAGTCCCTGCCCTAAGTCTTTAATTCCCTGATGGTGAATGGAGTTTACATAATCCCTTTCTCCAAGGACTTTTCTTAATATACTTCCTTCCACCGTTTCAATCATATGATGGTATTCATATCCCTTGTCATTTTTATCTGAATGTAGGAATGGATTATCAAACTGTGAGTAGATGTCTTGATAAAGGGTTCCTCCAAAGAATACATTTATTAGCTGCAGCCCTCGACACACTCCAAAAATTGGGATTTGTTTTTCCACTGCCCTTTCCAATATTTTTATTTCTACAAAGTCTCTATGGTACTGGGTCTCTTGTAGAGCATTAGACATCTCTTCCTTATATAACACTGTGGACACATCCGCCCCTCCAGTAAGGATAAGTCCGTCTATTCGATTTATAAATTCATCAATTGCCCTGTCTTCTTTTTGTTGAGGATACATTAGAGGAATGGCATTAAGCGATATTAATTTTTCCACAAAACTATTATTTGTTTCTTGTCGCCTGACTACATCTGAATGTGTCCAAAGAGGTATTCCTATTATCTTACTCATTGTATCCCCCTTCAAAAAAGCTTTTTAATATCTTAACGCCACTTTCCATTTCCATATCTTCCAAGTTAAATAGTAGTCCCAGAAATTTTTCGTCCCCTACAGGCTCTATAACTTCTGCTAAGCCATCTAAAGACTTTCCTGTAACTTTAACACCATTTCCCAGGACTTTAATTCCCTGTCTGTGGTTTGACGGCACTACAACTTTTTCTTCTTTAAAAACATCTTTTAAAAATGATTTTTCTAATTCCATAAAGTGAAATGTACTTTCTTCTTCACCTTTGTGATACACTTCTTGCCCTAATTCTTTTTCTAAATCTCGGTATAGGTTTCCACCGAAGTAGATATTTAATAAAAGCGCTCCTCTTCCTGTAACAAGTAGTGGAATATTATTTTTTATTGCCCTTTCAATGTAGATAAGTTCTACATCATCTTGTAATAGGTCAAACTTTCCTCTATTGTCAATAGGGTCTTGTCCAAATAAAAATGGATTTACTTCTTCATCTCCACTGATAAAAAGCCCGTCAAGTTTTAAAAGTAATTCATCTATTTTAGCTTCATCTTTCGTTATTGGCAGTGAAAAAAGTACTATGTCCGACTCTTTTGCCAAGTTTAGTGAACTTTCTTTTATATATGAAGATTTATAAAGTGGTCCATAGAAATATCTACTGATGGTTCCTATACATTTCATTTTGTTCTCCTTTAAACAAGTCCTCTCTTATCTAAGTCTAAAATATTTACGAACTCTTTGTTTTTTGTAAGTAGTTTAAATAGTGGTACTCCTATTACTGTAACAATAATTATTTCAGAAAGCATTATTTGTCCTGTTGTTAAAAAGAACGCCGCCTCTCCCTTTGTTACAAAGTAGATTTGTACTCCAATTAAAATATTTGCTATGGCTGGTATAATAGACGCCACAAAAATATTCTTGCATTTGCTCATAAAGTAAACTGCTATGAAGGATGCAAATGTTCCTACTATTATATCCAGTATATATGGACTGAAAATATTTGCAAGAAAACATCCAAGAGTAAGTCCCCAAATGTACTCTGGGTTAAAGAACGCAAGCAGAGTCATTGCTTCTGATGCCCTAAACTGTAATGGTCCATAGGCAAGGTTTGGGAACGCCAGTGTTAGCACTGCGTAAAGTGCCGCAACGATCCCTTGTCTAACTAAGAATTTTTGATTAAATTTTTTGTTCATAAAACATCTCCTTAAAAAATATTTATGTTTTATGACACCAAGGATATCTAAAATAAAAAAGTCTCGCCAAAAGACGAGACAGATATCCATCACATCTTGATTTTTAAAGTGGGTGCCAAGTAAACACTTCATAGCTTAGAATACCATAATATTTTAACTATAGCAATAACCCCCATCCCTTGGATAAAGGCATTTGAATTTTAAAAAAAGGAAAACTTTCGTCTCCCTATTAATTATTTTACTTTATCAATGTAGTCGCCGTAGCCTTCTTCTTTCATCTTGCTAAGTGGAATAAATCTAAGTGACGCACCATTAATACAGTACCTTACTCCACCTTTGTCCTTTGGCCCGTCATTAAACACATGTCCAAGGTGTGAGTCGCCGCTTTTACTTCTTACTTCAACTCTGCTCATGTTAAATGAGTTGTCGCTTTTGTAATTTATATTTGAGTCAATTGGCTTTGTAAATGAAGGCCATCCACAGCCTGCGTCATACTTGTCCCTTGAAGAGAATAGTGGCTCTCCACTTACTACATCCACATAGATTCCCTCTTCGTAAAAGTCGTCAAATTCAGAAGTAAAAGCCCTTTCAGTTTTATTTTCTTGTGTTACTTTATACTGTTCCTCTGTAAGCTTTTCCTTTAATTCCTTTTGATCCTTATCAATGACTTTGCCCTTTGTATCAAGAGGTTCATCTGCCAGTGCAAGATTTATATGGCAATATCCTCCTGGATTTTTATCTAAATAATCTTGATGATAATCTTCCCCTAAGACAAAATTGTTAAGTGGTTCAACTTCAACTGCAATCTTTTCACTATACTCTTCTTGTTTTTGCCTAATAATTTCATCAATGATGAGTTTATCGTTTCGATTTGTATAATAAATCCCAGTTCTATACTGTCTACCTCTGTCATTGCCCTGTTTGTTAACAGATGTTGGATCAATTATTCTAAAATAATGCTCCAATAGCTCTTGCAGTGAAACTCTATCTTCATCATAAATTATTTTTACTGTTTCGCTATGGTCAGTTTCCTTTACCTGTCTGTAGGTGGTGTCTTTGGTCTTTCCATTTGCATACCCAACAGATGTGTCAAGAACACCTGAAATCTTCTTGAAGTAGCCTTCCACTCCCCAAAAACAACCACCAGCTAAGTAGATTTCATTTCTATTTTTCACATTACTCATATCTTTATCAGTCCCTTCCATATTTCCCTTGTTCGAATTTATGTGCGAGTTATTTATATAAAACTTAACTCCTATGGCAATTAAAATTATCGCCATAATTAAAAAAATTTTATGTCTATTCATCTTATCACCTCTAAGGTTTATAGTAAATTTATACCAAAATGATAAGTTTTTAAACAGAATAAAAACATAAAAAACTGCTGGAGCGTACTTTCATACACCCCAACAGTCCTATAAGACAGTTTTAAAATTAACTTCAATTTTTTCTTTAAAGGAGTTGTAGATTAAAGTCCTATTTAAAACTTCTTTTAAAAATTCTTCTAACTCTTCACCTTCTAAGAAGGAAAATAAATAGATGTCTATATTAATCTTTTCTATTAAAGCACTTTCTTCAAATCCAATTACATTAAGCAGATACATCGGATTTTTTATTATTAAACTGACTTTTGCTTCTATATCTTGAAGAATTTCTCCACGTTTTTTTGCTACTCTTTCCATAGTAAGGATAATTTCAGATACTATGGCTGAAATAAAATAGTCTATGGATGTGAATTCTTCTTTCTCTGAGTCAAATGAAATTGCGGAGTCTATGGTAAGTTGTGACTTTTCGTTATATACCTTTACCTGGTCACTCTTCACTACTGCTCTATAGTTTTTCTCAAAGAAATTAATATTATCTTCCATATTCTTTCCTTAGTCTGTCACGAGCATCAATCATAGATTGTAATTTGTTTTTGATGTTTTCGTATTCATTTACTGGTCTATTTGAAAAAGTTGCAAAGCCACAGTCTGGGTTTAACCACAGATTTTTTGGTTCAATATATTCAAGCGCCTCTTTTGCCCTATTATATATCACATCTTCATCTTCTTTTTCATCAAAGCGTGGATTGATTACTCCAAGTCCAAGGATTATTTTGTCTCTAATCCTATCGTCACTTAAAAGAGATTTTATCTCTCCAGCCCTTGGTGTGGAAAATTCAAGGGAAAGTAAATCTGCATTTATGTCTGCAAATAAATCGAGTAATGGTGTATATGGTCCTTCTAATAAAATACTTTCATTTTTACTCCAGTTTCCTCTACACACATGCATTGATGCAATGGACTTTTCTCTATCTATCCCGTTCATAACGCCTTTTATAAGATGAGTTGCAAACTTTAACTCTTCTGTCGGATCCTTTCTTTGTGATAAAGATGCGCACATAAAAGTTCTCGGTCTACCTTCTGTAAATACAATTTCTGTTAGAACTGGTTCGTCAAATTGAATTACATCTACTCCAATTTCCTGTAGATTTTTTATTTCTTCTTTGAAAATTCTAATTACATCTTCTCCCAGCTCTTCCTTGCTATCGTAGAAATTTGAACTAACATTTGCTAACCACATACTTCTTGTCACAAGGTATGGTCCTGGCATTGTTATTTTCACTGGTTTCTTTGTAAGGGATTTTAAAAGTTTTAATTCATTTGAAACTATGTCTCCCTTATATTCTAATTTGCCAGTACAAATTGCATTCTTTATTGAAGATGCGGGAACATCTAAAGTTGTCAAGATGTTTTCAAATTCTCTCTTGTCATCTACATAGTCGAGCATCTCCGCCATGCTCATCTGTGTAACTCCACCAAGTTTGTCAGATATAAATGAAACATAGTTATCTCTTTCGATTTCTCCGCTTGTGATAATATCTATGTCCAAGTTTTCTTGTAAGTTGATAACTTCTTTAGTTTTTTCTTTTACCAACTTATCATAAGACGCTTTGTCTATCAAATTTGCTGAAAGTTTTCTACGAGCCAGCAAAATCTCCTTACCCCTTGGCATAGAGCCTATAAGAGCAGTTTGAAATAATTTACTTTCCACTATTAAAGCCTTCTATGAAATTGTCTAAATATTCATTGGCTTCTGTGATTTGTTTGAATCCGTCACGTCTACCAGGAACCCATTCAGTTAGTCCTTCAAGATCCATAATTTCCTTGTCTTCTTCTTTGTTGTAATCCATCTTGAACATTATATCGTCAAAAGCTTTTATATCTTCATCTGAAACTTCTGGATTAAAAGTATAGATACAGTGGTCAAAGTGGTCAGTCTTATCTAAAACTTCGACAGCATTTTTGTCAATAGTTCCATCAGCTACCCATGCATCATAGTTTAAGTCAAGACAGAAAGTTGCGTCAACTTCGTCATTTAACATAGCTTTCATGCTGTCAAGTTCTCCACCAACATGGTCTCCGTGTAATCCTACACCAATATCAAATCTCTTTTCTTCATAGTCTTTTCCAAATTCTAAACCATTTTTATGAAGGTGGTTAATAGGAATAAGTCTTGCTTGAGGAGAGTCGATTGCACCAAAACCAATAGTCTTTCCCTTTAGGTCATTAACTTCTTTGAATTTATCTTTTTTTACAACAAGATAAGTTCTTCTATCTCTGTCGGTGTTTCTCATGCAGCCTATTTTTTCTTTTCCTTCAAGTCTAAGTCTTGCATCAAGTTGTGCAAGTGGAGAGTTCCAAGCCACATCAATATCTCCATTCACTAAAGCATCTACTTGAAGTTTATAGTCTTTAAAGAAAACTGGTTCTATATCAGCTCCATGATCCTTATAAAACTTTTCTATCATTTCCCAAATAACTGTAACACGAGGAGCGTATATAACTGCTCCAACCTTTAATTTTTTCATTATATCATTCCTTTTTTATATTATAGTAATGGTTGTCCTGTAATTGCCTTGCCTAACCATACATTAAGAACGTCTAATGATGGTGCCATAATTTGTCCTGCATAAGCATCTCTCATCAATCTTTCGATTTCACTTGCCTTGTTGTAAGTCTTTCCACCACCAACTCTCATTGCAAGTGTTGAAGAAGCTATTGCGTTGTCAATTGCAGCAATTCTTGCAGCTATAATCTTAGCTACTGCATCAGCTTCTCCATCAACTAATGATCTTGCAGCAAGTTCTGTAAGAGCCTTTGAACTCATTGCATTCTTGTAAATTGTTGCAAGGTGTATTTGAACTGTTTCTATGTTAGCTAAGTTCTTTCCATCAGGATATTTTCTATTTAAAGCGTAATTATTTGTAACACTTGATAATCTTAAGTTTAATCCAGTGTAAACACTTGCAAGTCCTAAGATAAAGTATGGAGCTACTACATTAAATACTTGGTCTTGTCCTGAGCCTTCTTCACCGATTCTATTAACTTCATCAAGTTTTACATCATTTAATCTCATTGGGCAAGAAACATTTCCCTTCATTCCTATGCCTTTCCAGTGTTCCATCTTAAATTCTAATCCTTCAGCTTCAAGCGGAACCAACCAGTTGTTTATAGCTCCTTCTTTTTCTGTTGATGGAGTTAAGATTAAGTAATAACTTGCGTTTAAAGCACTTGTAACCATTGACTTAGTTCCATTAAATGTAAATGAACCGTCATTGTTGTTAGTTACTTTAACTTCAGGAATGTAAAAATGTGTTCCTGTTCCGAATTCCGAATAAGCTAAAGCCATAAATTTGTTGTTGTTAACAATGTCATCTACAACTTTTTTCTTTAATTCATCATTTCCGTTAGTTAGTACTGTCATAAGTGCAACGTTGTGCATCATATAGCATAGACCTGTTGTTGGATTGCTTTCTGCAAATGCCAAAACAGCTTGTTGATGTTCTACAGCAGTTTTTCCAAGTCCTCCTAATTCTTCTGGAATAAGAAGTTTAAAATATCCTGCTTCTCCCATAGCTTTAAATGTTTCTACTGGGAATTTTCCTTCTTCGTCACTACGACGATTGAATGGTTCAACATGTTCCTTAGCAAATTCCTTTGATTTTTCGTAAAAGTTCATTTTTTTCCCTCCTGAATAAATTTATTTACACACTTATAATATCAGTCAATCGTTAAAATGTCCAATTTATTTAATAGGTATGTCTATTTTTAAATAAAGTATTAATCTATTATAAAAACAACTATGCTTTTGGGTATATAATATAAAAATAGAAAATTAAAAAGGAGGATATAATGGTTAGAGAATTTAAAACAGCATCCGTCATAGGCGGTGGAGTAATCGGTTCGTCTTTTACATTGCTTTTTGCGATGGGCGGAATGAATGTAAAAAATTATAACAGAAGTTCTGAAGGAGAACTAAAATCTAAAAATACGATCGAAACCTACTTAAAGGAGTTGGTGGAAAAAAATGTAGTTTCAGAAGAAGACAGAGATATTATTCTTCAAAGAATAAGTTTTACCAATAGTCAAGAAGATGCTATCAAATACGCTGACATAATTGAAGAAGCTCTTCCAGAAAACTATGATATAAAAAAAGAATTTGTAAAGACTTTTGAAAGTTTTTCAGATAGAGAATGCGTTCTATGTTCTGCAACCTCTGGACTACTCATTACAAAAATAGCAGAAGACGCTAAGTACCCTGAAAGAATTTTTGGAGTTCACCCATACAACCCTCCTCACCTAATCCCTCTAATAGAGATTTCACAAGGAGAAAAATCAGACCCTATATTAGCAGATGAGATAAAAGAACTTTTTATAAAATTAGGCAAAAAACCAATTATTATAAGAAACGAAGTTCCCGGATTTATTGCTAACAGACTTCAAGCCGTGGTATTAAGAGAGATGATGGACTTAGTTTATAAAGATGTAGTCAGTATGGAAGATGCTGAAACTGCACTTACCTTCGGTCCAGCTCTAAGATGGGCAATTATGGGACCGGGACAGATATTTGAACTTGGTGGAGGTGGACATGGGCTTCAAGGACTTCTTGATCATATAGGTCCTTCTATGGAAACCTGGTTAAAAGACGCAGCCACATGGACCGAGTTTACCGATGATATAAAGAAAAAAACTGTAGACGGAGTTAAAGAAGCTATCAAAAACAGACCCTCCGATATAGGAAACACCAACGAAAGTCTTGCAAAGTACAGAGATGGAATGCTCCTTGAAATCCTGAGACTTCACAAAGAATTTAAAATATAATACGATTTAAAAACAAAAAAATGTCTCCTTGCCAAATCACATGGTATGGAGACATTTCTTAAATTTTTTCATTACATATGTTTGCAAATTTCAAAGCTTTTGGTGAAACTCTAAAATCTAAATAATCAGTTTTAAAAATTTCACCATCAACATTGACCATAATCTCTTTTTCAAACTCTATTCGTCCCTTAGTTAGCTTATGAAAGTGAATTAAATTATGTGTAAGATGCTTTCCTTTTTTGTATTTAAAAATAAGAGGGACCATCTTAATTAGAGACATCTTCTCCGCCAAGCAAATCTCAAGAATACCATCTTTTATATTTGCATTTGGAGATGGATTAAACCCACCGCCATAGTATCCACCATTACAAATTGCACCAAGAAGAAACTCACCATCTACACTAACAGAAGTATTTTCAACATTTTGAATTGTAGATTTTATCTTAAACTTTGGTATCTTAAAAATATTTTTAAACACTGCCCTTGGATATGCTCTTTCTCCTAATTTTGGATTCTTTTTTAGTAAGTCATAGGCATCTTTCAAAATTATTGTATCAAATCCAAAACTTAACACATTTATACAATATCTGTCGTTCACCTTGATTAAGTCGATGTCTTCAACAATTGGATTTATAGTTTTATCTATACTAAAATTTTTATAATTGAAATTCTTTGAAAAATCATTGGCAGTACCAGATGGAATAAGTCCCAGAGTGAACTTGGCATTAACTTTTTTCATCTCATTAACAACTTCATTTAAAGTGCCATCTCCAGAACAAACATAAAAAATCAAATCTTTTTCATCATGATGCTTCCTAACAATTTCCTTTGCGTGATCTTTGTATTCAGTTTTTATGATTTCATACTCTAAATTTTTTTCACTGTAACAGCGAACAATTTTATTTTCCAACTCAGTAAAAGAACCACTTCCCGCTTTTTTGCTGAGCAAAAATAAATATTTCATTTAATCACCTTGCCATATTATAATATAAAATCAATCTATGTACAATATGATATATTTATTTCAAATATACGTTATACATCTTAAATTTTGTAATAAAAACCCTGGAAATTTCCAGGGTTGATAGCTTTATATTCTTTTACTTTGAAACCACAATCTTTAATAAATAGTCCTCGTTCTTGTCTTTAAATGTTTTTTCAATTTCATTTACATTTGACCACTTTAATAGTATGGTCGTTTCACCTTGTGGAACTTGAAGCTTAAAGCTTTGAAGTGAATTTGATATTCCTTCAAGCATATCTTTATCTTCTATTTTAAAATCAATTTTGCTATATGAAATCAAATTCAAAATATTTTTTTCGTCTACACTCCAAATATTGATGGGTAGATATTGAGGAACAACAAGATCAACGACATCGCTTTCTTCTTCCAATTTAATAACAACTTCAGAATTTCCTTTTGAACTTTTTGCAATTTCTATTGGATAGGACTTGTCATTAATTAACACCATATCATTCTTCGGATATCCTTTTTCATCCAGTGGAAAGTCTGTCTTTGTCGTTTTATTTTCAGCCCCGCTGCAACCTGATAATAAAAGCATGATTGGAATAAGAAATATACATGATAAAGTTAATAAATTTTTCTTTTTCATTTTTGCCACCTTTTTAATGTTCAAATGAAATATCTTTCTTTCTCAACTACAATAAAATCTTAAAACATTCCAAGGTTACTCTATCCCCAATACTTTGTATCAACTGTTCTAAAGCGGATTGCTTCAAGCAAATGCTTCTCTTTTATCTCTTCGCTTCCGTCAAGGTCTGCAATGGTTCTGCAAAGTTTAAGAATTTTGTTGATACTTCTGGCTGAGAATTTATATTTTTGATAGGCCGCTTCCAATAGCTCGTTTAAGTTGTCGTCAAGTTTAACATATTTTTTTATAAGCCTATTGTTCATTTGACCATTGGTCTTGGTTTTTTCCCCTTTGAAACGCTCTCGTTGAATATTTCTTGCCTTAACAACTCTTTTTCTAATTTCTTTAGAAGGTTCTTCCGGTGTTTTGTCCCTTAAGTCCTTTAGCTTTACTGGCTTAACATCTACATGTAGGTCTATTCTATCAAGGATTGGCCTTGATATCTTTCCAAGGTATCTTTGTATTTGTGACGCACTACATGTACACTCGTGTTCTTCACTGCCGTAGTACCCACATGGACATGGATTTGCCCCTGCGATAAATAAAAAATTTGCAGGGTAAGTAAGTGTTGCGTTTGCACGGGAAATGGTTATGGTTTTTTCTTCCAGTGGTTGTCTCAAAACTTCTATTGTTGATTTTGGAAATTCTGGAAGCTCATCAAGAAAAAGTGCTCCATTATGGGCAAGGGATATTTCTCCCGGCTTTGGAATTCGACCTCCACCTATGATGGACACTGAAGAACTTGTGTGGTGTGGCGCTCTAAATGGTCTTTTCTTTATAAGTCGATTTTCTTTTAGTTCGCCACTCACCGAATAAATTTTTGTACATTCCATGGACTCTTCAAAGTCCAGTGGTGGTAGAATGGTAGGAAGTCTCATTGCCGCCATTGTCTTTCCTGCCCCTGGTGGCCCTATCATAAGCAGGTTGTGTTCTCCTGCTGCTGCTATTTCCATAGCTCTTTTTAGATTTTTTTGTCCCTTTATTTCATAAAAGTCTATATCGTATTCTACTTCTTCTTCAAAGTTGCTAAACACGTCTTCGTTAAATGGTTCTATATCTATATTTTCATTTAGATAATCCACAAGGTTTGTAAGGTTGCCCACAGGTATTATGTCAACGCCTTTTACTAATGAACACTCCTCTTTGTTGTCAACAGGTACTATAATTTTTTCAAAGCCCATTTCCTTTAGTGATATTGCCATGGGAAGCGCCCCGTCCACCGTCATAAGCCTTCCATCAAGGGCAAGCTCTCCTATAAATGCAATGTTGTCCTTTGGTTCTTTTATTATGGTTCCATAGGCTGTAAGGATTGAAACTGCTATTGAGATGTCAAGTTGTGATCCTTCTTTTTTTAAATTAGCAGGTGCAAGGTTTATGGTGATCCTTCCAACGGGAAATTTAAATCCGGAGTTGGTTATTGCTGAACGAACTCTCTCTTTTGCTTCTTTTATTGATACATCTGCAAGACCGACTATATTAAATGCTTGAAGTCCTCTTGCTATGTCTGCTTCAACTTCTACTTTATATCCTTGTAAACCTTCAAGAAAACAGGTGTATATCTTTGAATACATAATAACTCCTTAGTCTAACAGCTCTATCTTGTCGCCCTTTTTAATAGGCCCTCCCTTTAATACTTTTGCAAAAATTCCTTCTGTTGGCATGATACAACTTCCAACTTTTTGTTTTATTGCACAGCCTTTGTGGCATTTTTTTCCAATCTGTGTAACTTCTAAAAGGCTATCTCCTATTTTAAACTTTGTTCCAATGGGGATTTCGTGAAGAACCAGTCCCTTTGTTGTAATATTTTCTGCAAAGTCTCCGTCTTTTAAGTCTGGTAGTCCCATAGCCTTCATCTTGTCTATGCTCTCTACTGCAAGTAAACTTATTTGTCTATGCCAGTCGCCACCATGGGCATCTCCTTCTAATCCAAAATTTTCTATTAGATTTCCAACTTCTACGGGAGTTTTTATTACGCCCTTTTCCCTTGAGATATTTACGTCAAGAACTTCTCCAACTCCCCTTTTGTAGTGACCAGACTTTCCTCCAACTTTTTCCATTAATTTCACTTCCTCTATTATCATGCCTCTGTCTATTGCCTTGCACATATCGTATATTGTTAAGGCTGCAGTGGAACATCCTACCAGCGCTTCCATTTCAACTCCTGTCTTTCCAGTGGTCTTGGTTGTGCAGTATATGTCTATGGAGTCGTCTTTTACTTCAAACTCTATATCCGCTCCCGTTAGTAGTATGGTGTGGCACATGGGAACTTGTTGTGGAGTGTTCTTCGCTCCCATAATTCCTGCAACTTGTGCCACTGAAAGCACATCGCCTTTTTTTATTCCACCACTTTTAACCCTATCAATGGTTTCTCTTTTCATTCTTATAGTTGCCTTTGCCCTAGCAACTCGAAGGGTATCTTCCTTTGATGACACGTCCACCATCTTGGCTCTACCCTGTTCGTTAATATGAGTTAAATCCATTTATCCTCCAATTTCGTTCATGTCAGTTTCGTTGTACTTGCCTTGTATTAGGGAATGTCTTTCGGGCTTTTCGTCAATTGCCTGTAATATAACTTGTTTTATATCTTCGCCATTTCTAAGTGGCGTCTTAATATCCACAGTCTTTTTAGAATGTAGACATAAAACTAAATTGCCCTTAACTGTAAGTCTAATTCTGTTACAGTTTTTGCAAAAGTTACATGATATTGGGTTTATGAATCCAATTTCTCCCTTGTAGCCATCTATCTTATAGTACTTCGCTGGCCCTGAGCCTATGCTTTCTCTAACTGGTTTCAAATTGCCACATAAATTTATTAGCTCTTCGTTTGAAATAAAGTCATCTTTACTTTTTATAGCTTCTCCAATTGGCATTAACTCAATAAACCTAACGATAATGTCTTCATCTTTTGTAAGCTTTAAAAAATCTTTGTACTCGTCAAGGTTAAATGACCTAAGTACCACTGTGTTTATTTTTATTGGACTAATACCATACTTTTTGCAAGCTTCAATCCCATCAAGTACATCTTTTAAATTGCCACCTCTGGTTATGTGGCTATATCTATCTTCTTTTAAACTGTCTAAAGATATATTTACTCTATTTAGTCCAGCTTCTTTTAAATCTTTTGCCATATCTTTTAAGAGGATTCCATTAGTGGTCATTGAAATATCTTCAATTCCAAGGTCTTTTATCCCCTTTATTAGGTCTATTACTCCATACTTTACCAGTGGCTCTCCACCTGTAATTCTAACTTTTTTTATGCCCAGCTCTTTGAAAGCCTTTACTATTTCTATATATTCATCAATGGTAAGTACCTGCCTTGAGTCCACCTTGTGGAAACCATCTTCTGGCATACAATACCTACATCTTAAATTACATCTATCTGTAATGGAAATTCTTAGATAATCTATCTCTCGTCCAAATCTATCTTTCATCTTCTCACCTATTTTAATTATAGCATAGGTTATTTAATCATTAGACTATGAACCTTTGGATTTAAATTAAGTCCAATATATTCATTAAGTCTAAAAATATTATCTATTGATAAGGTTGCTCTTCCTTCATATTTTTGAACTTCAACAACCTTTCCCAAAACTCTTATATCGGAGTAGGGTGAGTAATTAATAAGTATCCCATCTAACTTTATCTTCCCAACTTTTTCACCCTCTTCTTCTAAAACAGCTATTCCTTTAAGTTGTGGCATATCTACCGATAGGACTTCAAAACTCTTTAAAGTATAAAAATAATCTCCTTCCAGTACTTTAAATCTATTTAAATATTCTTTTATATCTATTTCTATTTCTTCATTGGGTTCAACTTCTTCATCTTCAGTACCTTCTATCAAATTATCTTCTAAACTTTCTGCAATTTCATTAAGAAGTTCTTCATACTCCGCCCTTTGTAAATAATAAAGAGTTTCTCCATCTTGATAAAAAACCAAATCATCTCCAATTTTTTCAAGATTGTTATCAATTATTTTTTCAATTTCTTCATCACTTAACTTGATTATGGAATATTTACTTAGAAGTTCAGATTTATTTTTTTCTATTACGATTGTATTTTTTGTAATAGTATCCTTGTACTTTATATTGTAATTGATTAAAAATCCTCTATCATTTTTTCCTGGTTTTAAATTGATTTTTTCATTGTAACAGTCAAGACCTGTATCATCTATCTGAATTTGGTTTAATTTTTGTTCTGAAGGATTTTTTGCAAATTCCATAAAGTCTTCACTGTTTATAATCTTGTAGTAGATTGACCTTGCAATCAACTTATTTTGATAATAATCTCCTTTGTTTATGACCTTCTTTGACTCCATCCTAATTCCCAATATAAGCACAGTTATTACAGAAACTAAAAGCATAAATATTATCATAGTATAAATTGAAACATATCCCTTAGTCTTCTTCACTTTTAGCCTCCACAAATATACCTAACAAGCTCTCTTTTTCTAAACCACTTTCTTCAAAAGAAAAGTTTAACTCCATATAATTGGAAGCTTTATCAAAGTAACTTCCTTCAACTGAAGTCACGTTTTCACAGATAACATTTGTGCCTTGATAATTTAAGTAGCTTTTTTGTTCCACAGGGGTAGGGCTACTGTAAATAGCTCGTTGAATTTTGTCTTTCTTTAAATAATAATATACGTAGTCATGATTATATCCATCTGAATTGTTATAGGGTAGTATCTCAATTACAAAACCTAAATTGTTTTCCCTAAGATTTAAAGGAAATTCACTTGCTTCATATACCTTATATGACCTTGCAACTTCCTTTTCTATGTAACTTTGGGCATATGAAACAGAGGCTTCTCTTTTACTGTAGTCAAAGTCAGTTTTTAAAATATTTAAAGAAAATCCAAGCAAAACCGTTATAACTGAAAGTATGATAAGAGAAATAGCCATTGCAAGTATAATTTCAATTAGAGTAAATCCCTTGCTTTTTTTATTTAGGAATGATTGTTTCATAAATTTGCTCCATTTCACTTTCTCTGTCAGTTATTCTAACTTCTACTTTTCTAAAGTCACCTTCTGAAGATATATCATAGTTTACAATATACTTTTCGTCTTCTCTTATTGAAATTTCTCTATTCGTTGAAAGTTCCGAAATTATTTTTTCTGTAACTGTTTTAGAGTAGTTTGTAAACTCCAGGTAGTTCTTTTGTCTGTTACGAAGATTTGAAATATTACCAAGAGCTGGCAGTGTAAACACCACTATTATAGCTAAAATAAAAAGTGCCACCAGGCATTCCATTAACGTAAATCCTCTAAATTTCTTTTTCATCAAGATTCACCTTCCCTGTGGCAATTTCAATAGTAATAAAATATTTCTTTTTTTGTCCTTCAAATAGGTATTCTCCTGCTTTATTAGGCGCACCTGTAGAATTAAATTTGATTCTATTATTATCTCCCTTAACAGCTATGTGTTTTAAATATATTTTTTCTACTACTTCCCCTTCTTCATATAGCTGTACTATATTTTCTCTTCTATCAAACTCTACAATTGAAGAATATCCACTTACAACAGCTTTATTTCTCGCCTCGTTTATAGCCATAATAACCGATTTTATTTCGAGCCTCTCCTGATACTGGTTCAGAAAATCAAATCGCAAAGAGGCAATACCGACTAATAACCCCATTATAACGAGGGTTAAAAGTAGTTCAATTAATGTAAATCCCTTTGTCTTTTTCATAATTAATTAAAGTAAATATCTAAATACATTCCATGTTCTTCATCTATAAAACCATACCTTGCATCTTCATTTGGTAGTATCTTGTACTTATTATCTCCGATACCCTTAACATTTCCTCGATAAATTTGACTTCTTTTTACACGTATAAAGTGAATCTCTCCATTAGATCCTTCTGCCAAGATATTATCTGTGTTATTTGAATAGAATTTATAAAGGCTATCTGCTGACACGATTTTTTTCTTATATTTCTCTTCACCCTTTGGCTTGGTGTCAATATACATAATCTTTAAAGATTCTCTGTCAAATATATCGGTATAGGAAGAAAAAATCCCATTTCTTAGTGCGATAAAAGAAAAAAACTGTTCTGATGGCTCTATAGGAATTTTTTCAACATTGTTCTTTTCATCAACAAGATAAAAATAGCTTTCTTTTTTCTCTTTGCCCTGGGCAATCAAACGGTTACCATTGGTATATATTCTATCTTGTATCTCATCTACAAATTCAAAGGAAAATTCATTGTTTTGATTTTCGTCAAGGAGTGAAGATACAATATAATTTCCATCCTTTAGCCCAAGGTAATAAAGGTCGTTAAACACAAACAAAAACTTTGGTGCAAACTTTTGTTTTTCTAAAGTCTTAATCAAGCTTATTCCACTATGATTTAGCTTTCCGATAGAATAGGTTTTGTTTTCAATATTCTTCCCAAAATATGATTCGGTTTGTCTATTATTTGTCGGAAAAATATTTTTTTCGACTTTTTTTTGTTTATCCGTTGCTTCAGTTCTTTCCTCTGAACTCTCTGTACTATCAAAGGAGGAAACTCCTTCCGTTGGTTCATTAAAAAAGGCTTTTTCTCCATCTCCAAAACTGATATAAATATCTCCTTGGTAGACCATTAGGTCGTGAATCTTCATTCCATTTTGAAAGTTATATCTTTTAACTTCTCTTTCACTTTGAAAGTCATATACCATTAGAGAGTCCATCAGCTTTTTACTTTCTTCATCCTCCACATCATGAATTAAGATGTAGAGTCTATTTTTATTTGCCTTTAAAATCTCATATTCTTCTTTTATTTGAGGAAGCTTATACTCTATCATGCTGTAATCAACATCCATGTCCTGAATGTTGTACTCTTCCTTTTCCACTTCTTTTACCTGCCCCCTTGAGCAGGCAATTGTTATTAACATTATTAAAAATATAAATACTTTTAGTAATTTTTTCATCCTATCATGCCCTTTATTATTTCAAGTATGATAAAAGACGAAGAAATGATTGGCACAAAAGCAATCTCCATCTTTCTATCTCTATTCTTTAAGTATAACACGAGGGCTGCTAAACCACCTACTACACTAATAAGAAATAGAAAAATTGTTGTTTCATAAAAATTTAGGCTAAGGTTTAGGCATACTATAAGTAAAATATCACCAAATCCAACATAGTTTTTTTTACTAAGCATATATCCAATCAAAATGATTAGGCTTGAAAAAATAAATTTATATATAACCTCTTCTTTAAACCAAAAATTATCATAGGAAAGAATAACACAAATAAAAAATACACCAATTATATGGGAGTAATAAATATCTTTTGTCTTTAAATCTATTATTGACATGGTGATTAGTGTAGAAACTAAAGTAGCCATAAAAATACTCTTGTGAAAATCTTTAACCATTAAGTAAACTATAACAAATAAAAATCCAAATAAAACTTCCGTAATCAGATACCTACTTGATAACTTTTTATTACAACAGCTACTTCGTCCCCTTTGAAATAGAAAGGATAATATTGGAATAAGATTATAAAATCGAAGCCTTTTATGACAGTAATCGCATACTGAAAAAGGTTCTGTTATAGGGTTTTCAGAAGTCTTTCTCATTATTTGAAGATTAAAAAATGATCCCATAACAGAACCCAGTATAAATAAAAAAACTCCATTAATCATCAAGCTCTATAATCCCAGGGGATACTGTAACATCTCCATTTCCAGTAATTGTAACAGTATAATCCTGTCCTGCTTTATCTTTTAATTCTTCAATTCCCTTAGGAACCTTTGGATAGTTCTTTATATAGTCCTTTTGACTATTAGTTTCATCTGGCCAAGTAACAGCCTCTCCTCCATTTGCAACATAGTTAAGTGCTGCTGATTCGAGTACTCTAACATTTGAGTTGTGGGCAGTGATAACAGATTTCCTCTTGGAGTTGTTGTACTTAGGGAGTGCAATCGCCGCAAGCACTGCAAGAATTGCAATAACAATGATAAGTTCGATTAATGTAAAACCCTTTGACTTCTTTTTAATAAGTTTTTTCATAGCTCCTCCTTAAAAATTATAATTATTTATTAAATCAAACATAGGAGTGGCAATGGAAATAACAATAAATCCAATTATTATAGCCATCACTATGATGATTACAGGTTCAAAAACCCTTAGCATGTTATCTATAGCATAGTCACTCTCTTCGCTGTAGTGAGTTGAGATAACTTGTAATATATCAGAAAGTTCTCCTGTTTGTTCCCCAACTTCAATCATAGATGAAAATAATTTTGGAAGTTCTTTTATCTCATGAAAAGTTTCAGAAATACTCGTTCCATTTTCAATTTCTAAAATCCCATCCTTAATTCTCTTTTCTAAATATCCATTTCCAAGGCCCTGTGAAATTATAGAAACCGCATCTATGAAATTAAGTCCTGCATTTGTTGAAATTGACAATGCCATCGCTAATTTCGAAGTTAAAACTTTTGAATAATTTTTCCCAATTATGGGAATTTTAAATTTAACTTTATCAACAGGCACTTTAAAGTCGGTCTTTCTATACAAAAGAATAAAGATAAAAATAAGTATTAAAATAGCAACCAGCAGTATAACGCCGTGATTGTTAAAAAAAGAAACTATTGCAATTAAAACTTTAGTAGACTTAGGAAGAGATGTTTCACTTTCCTTAAACAATTCCAAAAAAGTTGGCATAACATATGTAAAAATAAAAAATAGAACACAGATTGCTGTCAACACCAAAATAATTGGATAGACTAAGGCACCCTTTACCTTTTTGTCAATCTGGTCAGTTCTTTTATAGTAAAGGGAAAGATTTCTTGAAATCTCTTCGGTTCTACCAGTTTCTTCTCCAGTTTTAATCATAGTTATAAAAAATTCTTCAAATTTTCCATGTCTTAAAAAACTCTCGGAAAGACTATGTCCCATTAAAAGATCATCATATACTGCATTTAAAATATAATTTAAACTTTTAATTTCCTTTTGGTCCTTGAGGATAAAAATCGCCTCTTCAGAATTAATTCCCGCCTTGAGCAAAGAAGAAAACTCCTTTAGAAAAATCGATAATTCCTTATTATTTTGTTTTAGATATATAGGCTTATTAATTATTTCCCTAACAGTTGAAATATCCATAATCATACTATAGAAAGATTGGCAAGTTCTTCAAAGGAAGTGTTACCCTTTAAATACTCAACGCAACCCTTATACTGTAAATTTTTAATATCCTTTTTCTTACCAAGTGCCTTTAATTCGTCCAAATTAACATCGTGTTTAATAAGATCTCTAAAATCTCTGTCAATGATAACTATTTCAACAAGAGCCTTTCTTCCAAGATAACCTTCGTTACAAAGCTCGCATCCACATGGTTCATATACCTTTTCAGGAAATTCAGAAATGCCAAAAGATTTTAGATAATCTATCCTTTTAGAGTCTAAAGAAACTTCTTTTTTGCAGTGAGGACATAAAATTCGAATAAGCCTTTGAGATACCACTCCCCGTAGACTTGCCCTAATCAAATAATCCTCAACACCCATATCAAGTAGCCTTATAATAGCAGAGTAGGCGTCGTTAGTATGTAAAGTTGAAAAAACTTTATGTCCAGTAATAGATGACCTTACAGAAATTTGTGCAGTCTCTTTGTCCCTGGTTTCTCCAACTAAAATAATCTCTGGATCTTGCCTTAAGATTGAACGAAGAGCTGTAGAAAAATTAATCCCCGCTTTTTCGTTAATCTGAATTTGATTTATTCCAGAAATTTTAAACTCCACAGGGTCTTCAACTGTGATAATATTTACCCTCTCGTCATTTAATTCCCTAAGCAAAGAATATAGAGTTGTAGTCTTGCCACAACCAGTAGGCCCAGTTAAATAAATTAAACCATTATCAACCTTAGCTAAGTTTAATAGCATATTTAAATCTTCATCATATAGCCCTAAGTTCTTAAGGCTAATCTTTTTCTCATCTTTTTCAAGAATCCTAAGTACAACCTTTTCCCCATAGATAGTAGAGATTGTAGATACACGAATATCCACGTTCAAATTCTCATAATCAAAATTAAAAGAACCATCCTGTGGGAGTCTCTTCTCAGCGATATTAAGACCAGACATTACCTTTATTCTGCTAACATACCTCTCATACTCTGATTTCAAAAGAGTTCTTTCATTATAAAGTCTACCGTCAATCCGAAACCTTACCCTTACAGTTTCTGAAAAGGGTTCAATATGAATATCGGAACAACCTCTTTGAATAGCTTCAAAAATTAATTCATTTACATCTAAAATAATATTATCTGCCTTTTCAACTTTTTTAACTTTCTTTCTAATCATATTAACCACACTTTTAAAGAAATTTAGTATATTAAAGAGTACATCTTTATGTTAGCACGTTAAATAGAATTGTTCAAGATATTTTAAACTTATATTTATTTTTCTAATCTATAGTTTTAATGGGGTATGTTTAATAAATATTTTTAATTTTATCTTCCACTTTTAAAAACGCTTTCTGGTTTTGCCTTTCCAATCACAAGTGCATCTATATTTTTGTATCCAACTCTTTTCAGTGTTTTTATAGCTTCTTGCAAAGTATAACCAGAAGTTATAATGTCATCTACAATTAATATTTTTTTATTTAAAGTTCCTTCTTTTTTATTTCCTTTGAATGCTGAAGTTAAATTGTCCTTTCTTTCTGTCCTTGAAAGAAGATGTTGATCTTTAGTGTCTTTCACTTTAAATAAAATCTCTTTGTCTACGGGAACCCCTATGCGCTTCGACAAGAAATCACAAATTAAATCGCATTGATTAAAGCCCCTTTTTATTAGCTTTTCTTGAGATAATGGTATTGGAAGTAGAATATCATAATCAAGCCCATTTGAAATGTAAAAGTCAGAAAGTAATTTTGCAAATACTTTTGCATAGTACCTTTGTTCTCTAAACTTATATTCTATTATCATTCTTTCAATGTGACCTGCATAGAGATATGGACTGTAGCAAGTCGAACCTTCTATTATCTTAAAATCACTTATACTTTCAAGGGTTTTTATACAATCATCACAAATATAGTCTTTTGTTTCTTCTTCACGACAACAATAGCATGTGTTTTTTGGAAGAAATATTAAGTCTACTAAGTTAAACATATTATTTTCCTATCCCTGAATATACTTTATAATATTCTTCAATCCTTTTTTTTAGTGTTGAGTTTCTATTAACTACATATTCATTTTGTATCATTGCACCAAGATATCTCCTATCTCCAACCATTACAACCAGCTTTTTTGCCCTTGTTATGGCTGTGTAGATTAGGTTTCTGGTCATGAGCATGTATGGTCCTGGGCCGACTGGAATAACAACAACTGGAAACTCACAACCTTGAGACTTGTGTATGGTGATAGCATATGCCAGGGAAAGTTGGTCCACTTCGTTGTAGCTGTAGGAAGCGGTTCTATCGTTATCGAAGAGAACTTCTATTTTGTCATAGTAGGTATCTATATTTTTTATCGTACCAAAATCTCCGTTAAAAACTCCCTGGGTAACTTGTCCTTCAATACTTTTACATTCCTTTTCGTAATTATTTTTTATCTGCATAACCTTGTCCCCTTCTCGAAATGTCCTATCTCCCTTTACAAATTCTTCTTTATCAGGAGTCTTAGGGTTTAACACTTCTTGAAGACTGTTATTAAGTTCCACCGTACCAATATTTGTCTTTTTCATCGGTGTAAGCACCTGAATGTCTTCTATGCTCTCAATATTGTAGAAGTCGGGAAGCCTTTTTGATACCAGTTTCAGTAGGGATTTTTTTATATTTAGCTGATCATTCTCTTCAATAAAATAAAAATCCTTTCCCTTTTCGTTTAATATTGGAAACTCTCCCCTATTTATTCTATGGGCATTTAGAACAATATTGCTCTCTTGCCCCTGTCTGAAAATCTTTTTTAATTTTACCGTCTTAATTAGATTTGAGTCGATTATGTCCTTTAATACATTTCCTGCTCCAACGGAGGGCAATTGGTCAATGTCCCCTACAAATATTAATTTCGTCTGTGCTGAAATTCCCTTTAATAAATTTTCCAAAAGGACTAAGTCTATCATGGATGCTTCGTCAATTATAAGTATATCCCCTTCAAGAGGATTTTCCTGATTGTGCTCAAATATCATTCCCCTACCTGAGTCCACTGGAGTGTATCCCAGGAGTCTATGGATAGTCTTCGCTTCCATGCCCGAAGTTTCTTCCATCCTCTTTGCTGCCCGTCCCGTTGGTGCAGCCAGTAATACCTTTAACTTATGCTCGTTATAGATATCTACAATTCGTTTTACTATAGTGGTCTTTCCCGTTCCTGGCCCCCCTGTGATTACAAGAATATTTTCCGTGCAGGCATATTTAATTGCATTAATCTGCTCCTCATCATAGGTGATGGACTTATCCTTTAAAATCTTTTTTTCTTCCTTCTCCCAATCTATTCCCGTAAAGATGTCTTCGTTTGTCAAAAGCCTTCCAAAAGATTCTCCTACTTTTAGTTCCGATTCATAAAGATGTGGAGTATAAAGAATTTTTTCGTCATTGTACTCATCTAAGACTATTGTTGCATCAAAGACTGCAGGAGCAATATGCTCTTCCACTTCCTCTCTTGAAAGGTCTAAAAGTGCACATACTTTTGAAAGGGTAAATTCATAGGGCATGTAGCAGTGACCATTTGAAACTGCTTCGTTGGTTAAAAAGTAAGACAAGCACGCCTTAACTCTAAATGGAGAATCTTTTTTAATATCCGTCTTAAGGGCAATTTCGTCGGCCCTTTTAAATCCAATTCCCCAAACATCGTTAATGAGCGCATAGGGATTTGTCTTAATTTGCTCTACTGTATCATCGCCATATTCCTTTATGATCCTTTGGGCTTGAGTTGGAGAAATTCCCAAACTTTGTAAAAACATAATAGTCTCTTGACTTTCTTTTTGCTCTTTTATAGCCTGTTCAATATCTTCGAATTTCTTTTTGCCAATTCCATCTATTTCAAGAAGTCTTGATGGTGTTTCATTAATAATGTTTAAAGTTTCCTTGCCAAATCTATTTACGATTCGCTTTGCCATAACTGGTCCAATATGAGGAAAAGCACCAGATGACAGATACTTTATAATGGAGACTTTGGAGGAGCCTT
>QWCE01002983.1_pt1 | contig 32715 bp, 32 predicted proteins | sample 1972531 | NCBI WGS metagenome assembly QWCE01 (sample SAMN09866716, study PRJNA288562) | Human gut metagenome isolate term4_stool, whole genome shotgun sequencing... | reverse complement strand
CGGCGAGGGCGGGTTTGGGCGGAGCCCAAAAGTAAAGAGATGTAAGCCAAGTGTTACTCACTATATACTATTTTTACACCAATTAATGGACTTGACCTAAAAATACCCCTGTCAATTGAACAAATCGAAAGAATATCAGGGTCTGGAGCTCTGATAAACAGCTCAATCCCAAGATTTTCAGGATTGAAGGTTTCCCCAGCCTCCTCAGGCGTCTTCCCTCAGCCCATAAAAAGAGCCCGGCTGCTGCAATCAGCAACCGGGCTCCTCTTCATCACTTCATCATTTCCGGGGCTCGCCCAACCGGGCTTCCCCTGCCGGGCTTTCCCCTTCCGGGGCCATGAGCCAGTCTATTTCTTATAGTCGTAGAATCCCTTGCCGGCGTTGACGCCGGTCTCTCCGCGGTCCATCTTCTCCTTGATCATGGTCAGGATCTTGTGGTTGACGGAGTCCGGGTCCTGGGCATCGGGCTTCATGGAGCCGATGTTATAGACCGTCTCCAAGCCGACAACGTCCATGATCTGGAAGGGGCCGGCGGGAGCGCCGGTGGCAATCCGCCAGGTCATGTCGATGGTCTCGGGATCGGCAACGCCCTTCCCCCAGAGCTGCTGGGCAGCGTCCAGCAAGGGGACCAGGAGGGAGTTGAGAACGTAGGCGGGCTGTTCCTTATGGAGCTGGATGGGGACCATCTGGATCTCCTGGGCGAAGCGGACCACCGCCTCATAGGTCTCGGGGGACGTGCCCGGATGACCCATGCACTCGGCGGTATTGTGGGCCCAGATTTCATTGGCAAAATGCAGGGCCATGAACTTCTCCGGCCGACCGGTATATTCGGCAAAGGTCGAGGGCAGGAGGGTGGAGGAGTTGGTGCAGAGGATGGTCTTGTCCTCCATCTTGTCCTTGATCTTCGTATAGAGGTCGATCTTGGCTTGGGGATTCTCCGCCATGGCCTCGATGACAATGTCCGCATCGGCCAAGGCCTTGTCAATGTCCAATTCCAGGTGGATCTTCTCTTTAAAGTTCTTCTGGGCCATGGCCATGAGGTTATCAATCTCCTCAGCCGTGACCTTGTTCCAGTCCTTGATCAAAGCCCGGGGATAGAGGTAGGCCCCCAGTGGGTTCCCGATCAAGGCCTTGGCTCTGGCCAGGGATTCGATCATTTGCTTGCTGTACTTCTCTAAGCGGGGCTGGGTCCGACCGATGGTCCCCTCACTCCGCATCCACAGGGTGGTCTCGTGGTCGGTGTAGGCACTCATAAGGCCGATCTGGGCACCTAAGACGCCGCCCCCTAAGATAACCACTTTCTTAAATTCCATATCCGCTCCTTTCTGAAAACAAGGTTTTCTGCTTTCCCCGGCTTGACTTCCTCATGGTCCGGGGAATCCGTTTGCCTGTCATTCATCATATCTTTACCCCTTTTCGGCCCATTTTGACCGCAATTTTTTTTTTAAAAAAAAGAGTTGAACATTGTTCATTCGTGTGCTATGATATTCTCCGTTAGAAAAGTGAACGTTGTTCATTTTGTTTTCAAAGCCGGAAAATACGGAAAGGAGTGACTTTTGTGATTGAAGAAATGAAGAAAGAAAAGGAAACAAGGATCAAGGAAGAAGCCCTTTCTTCTTTTTTAGAAAAAGGGGTCCATCAAACCTCCATCCGCGACATCATGGGACGGACGGACTATGGTCTGGGGACCTTTTACCTCTACTTTAAGAATAAGGAGGACTTGGTCGAGGATATTGTCTTAGACCGGATGACGGAACTGGTGACCCAAGCCGAGGACCAGTGTCAGGGCGACTCTCCGATCGAACGCTACATTTCCTTCATCAGCTATATTATCGACTACCTGATCGACCACCCCGTGGAGCTGGACCTGATTTTTAGCAAGCTCAACTGGGCTCTCTACGTCAAGGTTGAGAACAATGACCGCTTCAAGGCGGCGGAATCCACCCTCAAGTTCATCTTGAGCAAGTATGATTCCCTCCTGCCTGAAAAGTATTCTGAGGATGAGAAGCTCTTTTCTTTGTCCCTGACCATCAATATCGTCCTGACCACCTGTAAATCCGCCCTGATGGAAAATGCGGTTTTGGACATCGATAACATGAAGACCATCCTTTTTGAAATGGTCGAGAAAATATTTAGGACCGGTGTATGATGAGAAAATATTCAACATTTATTGCCAACCATGCCAAGCTCGTCCTCTTGTTCATGACGGTCTTGCTGGTTTTTTCCTATTTCGGTTACAAGCAAACCGGGATCAACTACGACATCCTGACCTACTTGCCTAAGGACCTCAATTCAACCGAGGGACAGAAGATCCTGGATGAGGAGTTCAATAACGCCTCGACAGGCATGCTCATTGTGGAAGGGGATGACCGGGAGGCCGAGGCCCTCCGCGAAAAAATCCTGGAGATTGAAGGCGTGGAGGACGTCATCTCCAAGTCCTCCCTGGTCGGCCAGATGGTCCCCAAGGACATGCTGCCCGACAAACTCAGGGATACGCTTTATGCGGACGGGTCCACCCTCATGGTCGTGAAGTTCAAGGACTCCGCCTCCTCCATGACGACCATGTCGGCCATTGAACAGATCCGCGAGCTGGATTCCGCCCCCAAATACCTGAGCGGGATCTCCTCCCTGGTCAAGGACACCAAGGACGTCATCGACAAAGAAACACCCATTTATGTTCTGCTCGCGGTGGTTCTGGCTATCATTGTCCTCTCCCTGACCAATGAGTCGACCATCATCCCCTTTGTCTTCGTCCTGACCATCGGCTACGCCGTGGCCTACAACTTCGGGACCAACTTCTTCCTGGGCGAGATTTCCTACATCACTAAGGCCATCGCCGCCACCCTCCAGCTGGCGGTCACCATGGACTATTCCATCTTCCTCTACCGAAGATATGTGGAAGAAAAGAAGAAGCGGGAGACCACCCAGGAGGCCATGGCCCGGGCCATCGAAAACACCATCTCCTCCATCTTCGCCTCTTCCTTTACGACCTTTGCGGGCTTTATCGTCCTGGTCCTCATGGAGCTGGGCCTGGGGAGAGACATCGGCCTGGTCATGAGCAAGGGGGTCCTGATCGGCCTCCTGACCACGGTCAGCGTCCTTCCGGCCATGCTCCTCGTGACGGACAAGTACGTCAGCAAGTATAACCACCGGGTCCTCCTGCCCTCCTTTGATAAGCTATCCGATTTCAGCGTCAAGCACGAAAAGGCCCTCTTTGTCCTCTTCCTCCTCCTCCTTATTCCGGCCATCTACGGGTCCGTCAATGCCGAAGTCTACTATAACCTGGACCGGTCCCTCCCCCAGGATTTGGACTCCATCGTTGCCCTGAATAAGATGAAGAAGGACTACAACATGGCCACCACCCACTTCATGGTGGTCAAGGAGGACCTGGCGGATTCCGCCCTCACGGCCATGGTGGATGAGGTTGAGGATGTCGACGGGATCAACTCCGTCATCTCCACCAACTCCGTCCTGGGCCCAACCATCCCCAAGGATTTTCTGCCCCAAAAACTCAAAGAGAATTTCAACAAAAATGGCTACCAGATGATCATGATCAACTCCGAATATCAGACGGCGTCGGATGAGGTCAGGGACCAGATCCACGCCATCCGTGAGATCATGGACCGCTATGACCCGGAGGCCTACCTGACCGGAGAGGCCGTCCTCACTGATGACCTCACCCTGATCTCCAATTCGGACTTTACCCGGGTTTCCCTGGTCTCGATCGCCATGGTCTTCCTGATCCTGGCCTTCGTTTTCAAGTCCATCGCCCTCCCCATCATCCTGATCGGGTCCATTGAGCTGGCCATCCAGATTAACATGGGGATCCCCTTCTACATGGGCCAGACCATCCCCTTCGTCACCTCCATCATCATTGGGGTTATCCAACTGGGGTCAACGGTGGACTATTCCATCCTCATGACGGACCGCTTCCTCTATGAGTACAAGAAGTTAGGAGACGTCAACCAGGCCCTGAGCCTGGCCACCCGGGAGACCTCCAAGTCTATCCTCACCTCGGCCCTTTCCTTCATGGCGGCCACGGTCGGCGTTGGCATCTTCTCCAAGATGGAGATCGTCTCCACTATCTGTATGTTCCTGGCCCGGGGGGCCATCATCAGCATGCTGGTCATCCTCTTCATGCTCCCGGCCCTCCTGTCCACCCTCTTTCCCTTTATCAAGAAAACAACCAAATCATTGCAATAAGGAGGTTTGTATGAATAAGAAAATCAAAAGAGTCCTTGCCTTTATGGTGGCTTTTTCCCTGGTGGCCAGCCAACCCATCTTTGCCGCTTCCGGCCTCATCGAGAAAAATGAAACCGTCTACGTCATCAAGGAAGACGGCCAGGTCAAAGAACAACTCGTCTCCGTCTGGCTCCATGGAGATAATAATATAGAAGGAAAGGACCCCACCAACCTCAAGGACATCAAGGACTTAAAGTCCGACCAAAACATCGATGTGAAGGACGGGGCCATCCACTGGAATGAGGATCGGAAGGACCTCTACTACCAGGGCCAATCGGAGAAGGAAAGACCCGTTGATGTCCGGATCGATTATGAGCTGGATGGAAAGAAGGTAGAAAACCGGGCATTGGAAGGCAAGTCCGGCCACCTCAAGATCACCATCCAGGCGGAGAACAAGAATGTCACCCGGAAAACCATCGATGGGAAGGAACGGGAGGTCTATGCCCCCTACCTCACCGTGGCCAGCCTGTCCTTTAATGAGGATATGGCCACTAACATTCAAGCCAAGGATTCCAAGGTAATCAAGGATGGAAAAAACCAGCTGGTGACCACGATCCTGACGCCGGGGCTGGCAGCCAACTTCAAGGGCATCCTAAAGGAGGACCAGTTGGACCGGTTCAAGGATGAAGCGGTCATCGAGATGGAGGTAAAGGACTACCGGCCGGCGGAAGCCTATGTCGTCACGTCCAATGAGTTCTTCCAGGAGGACGTCAAGCCGGAAGGGATAGATGAATTAAAGGATGGCCTCTCCTCCCTGGAGGATGCGTCCGCCCAGCTGGCTGAAGCCGCCCAAAAATTTGTCACGGCCCAAGATGACCTCCACCAGGGGATCGATGACCTGGGAAAGGGCGTCCACCAGCTCCACGCCGGGGCCCGGGAATTGGATGAGAAGACCGGACTCCTGGAGGAAAAGCTCATGCCCTCTCTGGGCCAGCTGGCGGCCCTCCCCGAACGGGTTCACCAGATGGCCCAAGGAGGGAACCAGCTCCTGGCCGGACTCAAGGACTATACCGGCGGGGTCGATGAGGTTTCCTCCCACATGGACGAATTGGTCCAAGGGGCGGAGGCCCTCCAGTCCGGGGCATCGGCTTTAGATGCCGGTCTGGCCCAAGGAGGCCTTGCCCTCAGCGATAATATGGGGAAGGCAGGGGATGCGGCGGCTTCCTTTGCGGAAAAAGAAGGGACCTTCAACGCCAACTTCCAGGCCATGAACATCGCCATCCAGAATCTCCCCTTGGATGCCCTGTCCCAGATGGGCCGGATCGACATCAAGGATGACCTGGCATCCATGGGAGAGGAGGTCTCCACCATCGGCGGATCCGCCCAAGACCTGGGTCCATCCATCACCCGCCTGGTGGCCCTGGCCAATAGCCTAGAGGAGGCCGGGAATAGTGAAGCCGCCCAAGCCCTCTTGGCTGAGGCACAAACTCTGAAAGAGACCGCATCCACCATCGGCCAGTCCGCTTCCCGGCTAGGCCAATCGGCACAGAATCTCGGCACTTCCCTCCAGTCGGTGGAGGGCCTCCAAGATGCCCTCTCCGGCTTGGAAAAACTGGGGTCCATGAAGGATAAGATGGGCGAATTGGCCGATGCCTCCCAGAAATTGGCTGACGCCTCCCAGGAGCTTTCGACCGGCCTGGGCGCCCTGGATACCGCCGTCGGCCAGCTCAAGGCTGGGGCTCACCAACTGGCTGAAGGAAGCCAGGCCAACGCCCAAGGAGTCAACCGCCTGGCCAAAGGAATGGCTGAACTCTCCGCCAACTCTGCCTCCCTCAATGAGGGTGCCGAGAAAGTCGTCGCCGGACTGAACGCCTTCGACGAAAGAGCCCAAAGCCTGGCCGGCTTCAGCCAAGGCCCAAGCCAGGGCCTGTCCCCCCTCCGGGCCGGAATCTCCCGCCTCAATGAAGGCCTGGGCCAGCTCGAAAACGGAACCACCCGCCTCCAAGACGGCAGCGGACTCCTTGCCGAAAACATGAGGACCTTCTCCGACAAAATCCTGGAATTCAAGACCGACGGCATCGACAAACTCAGCCAAAAGACGGAGGAAATCCCCGAAATCGCTGACATCCTCCAAGCCATGTCCGACCTCGCCAAACAGGATGCCTCATTCACCGGCCAAGGCTCCGGCTTCCAGGCCAAATACCGGATCGTGGAAAAGTTGAAGTAGGGGGAGTGTTGGGCTGTGCTTTTGTATTACATTTGATTGCTTTCGTCCTTCTTTAGTGATAATATTTACTCATCATAGAAAAGAGAGGATCAACATGGCGTTATCTACACTCACAGCCCGCGTCGATAAAGAAGATAAGATCCGTTTTGATGCCTTTTGTTCATCTGTCGGTCTCACCTCATCTTCTGCAATAAATATGTATGTAAAGGCTGTACTTCGTGAAAACAGAATCCCCTTTGAAATCAAACAAGAGGACCCCTTCTACAGTCCCGACAACCAAGCCTATGTGCTTAAATCTGTCCAGGAGTTAAAGGCAGGTAAGGGCTCCGCTCACGAACTTATTGAAGTTGACGATGAGTGAAATTATATGGTCAGATACAGAATAAAAGAAAGCCCCGAAACTCCATCCTGAGTTTCGGGGCTTCCTTAAAGAGCAAATAATTCAGCATGACTGCCTGTTCTAGTTAATGTGAGAACAAGATGTTTTTCACTAATTTTATAAATCAAAAGCCAGTCCGGACGAATATGACACTCTCTATGACCATGCCAGTTTCCGGCTAATTGATGATCCTCATACTTTTCAGGTAATTTCTTCCCTCTGGAGAGTATGCGAATTACCTGATCCAGTTCTTCAATAGCCTGTCCTCTTTTCATCGCTTGTTTATAGTCTTTCTTAAAGCGCTTTGTCCAGGTTACTGTCAAGTTCATTGTTTTAATTCCTTTAAGGCTTCTTCTACGTCATCATAACCAGGAGCATTTCCATCTTCAGAGATCGCATCCGCCTCAATGAGGGCAAGAAGGGTTTCTCGATTGGGTTGGTCAACTTTAATTTCAAAGGGGAAACCACCTGTTCGTATGGCTTGTCTCAGAAAAACATTAATCGCTGTTGTTAAATTCATCCCAAGATTCTGAAATAAGATTTCACTTTCCTTTTTAACCTTTTTATCCATACGTACACTAAAATTCTGCGTATTTGCCATGTTATCCACCTCCTTTATATAAATAATACCTCTTTTGCATTGCATTATCAATTCAATATTAAACTTGACATCCTCATCATTCACTAAATCAGGACTCCAAACCCTGACAACCCTACAATTCCACTAATTATCAGGGTTTCCGACCCTGATATTCCTTCTACTTGCCAAATAATCAGGGTATGTTTTGACCCTGACTTATTTCCAGTTTTCCCATTTATCAGGGTTTTACCCCTGATATTATAGCGGATTGCCGATTTGTCAGGGTGATTTTCGACCCTGCTATTCTCATGATCCGCCCATTTGTCAGGGTTTCAAACCCCATTATTCTCATGGTCTGCCCATTTGTCAGGGTTCCCGCCTTGCGACTTCCAGGCTCCTCCCCCACCTCCTCGAAAAAAGAAACCCCAATGAGATGATTTCTCCGTTTTCGGGCCATTCATGAGACACATTCTGTGGAAAAATAGGGGTGTCATCCGATCACGCCAAGAAGAGCAAAGGAGCATCCTTGCAATACCTATTACAAGAAAAACAAAAGAAAATAAAAGAGCTGAGGAGCAAATTGCAGGCCATCCAGGTGAAACCGGTCCCCGGAAGTCTCGCTATCAAGCGCAATGGGGATAAGCCGGAATATTACCACCAGATGATCTTGGAGGGAAAGACCCATCGCCAATATATTTCAGTAGGCAATATAGATTTAGCCAGGAAATTAGCACAGCAAGCCTACAATCGGTCCATGTCTGCCCTCCTCTCCTGGATGGAGAAAGAAGCAATGAGTCTTCGGGAAATCGACAGGGCTGTGGATCTTCAGCTTCTCAAGCTTTGCGCGGAGCGGAGAGTCCTGATTCGCCCTGTCCAACCAACCCTGGAAGATAAGCTAAAAGAGTGGAAAAGCAAGCCCTACCAGGGACTCCCCTTTCGATCGGATGATTCTTGTCTATATACGAATAACAAAGAGCGGGTGCGGTCGAAGACCGAAAAGATTCTTGCCGACCTCTTCCAGAAGGAGGGCATCACCTATAAATATGAATGTCCCCTCCAACTGGAAGATGGAACCACCATCTATCCGGATTTTACCTTTTTTGATCCCTCTGCTGAAAAAGAAATCTATTGGGAGCATCATGGCCTCATCGGTGAGGGAGAATATATGAAGACCACAGTGAAAAAGATTCGTTCTTATGAGAATAATGACATCGAGCTGGGAAGGCAGCTCTTGGTGACTTTTGAGGGGGCCGGGTTAGGGGTGGATTATCGTCGTGTGGAGAGAATGATCCACTCCCACCTCATCCCCTTAGTCCCCCCGAAAAGCAGTGACGATTTCTAACACCGGCATAGAAAATAATCCCCTAGTCCTCCACCGGCAGTTCCACCGCCATGACCGTGCCTGACCTGTCGCTTTCCTCCACTTCAATCCTCCCCCCGTGGAGGCGGCAGATTTCATGAGCCAGGGCCAGGCCCAGGCCCACCCCCTTTTCCTTCTGACTCTCCGGCGAGGACAGGCGGTAGAAGGCCTGGAAGACATCCTTCTGGTTTTCCTTAGGGATCCCATAACCACTGTCCTTGACCCGGATGATGGCCCGGCCGGCCGCCTTCTCTACAGAAAGATCTACCGACCCGCCCGGGCGGCCATACTTGATGGCATTTTCCGTGAGGTTGTAGAAGAGGCGGAAGAGGAGGGTGTCCGACCCCAGCAATTCCAGGTCCGGACCATGGACCGACAGACGGATCTCCTTCTTCTCCGCCAGAGGGGCCAGGTCCGTCATCACCTCATCCAGCAGGGGGATGAGGTCGATCTTCTCATTGGTGGCGACGTTCTGGAGGTTGGACATGTCGAGGAGGGTCTTGAGGGTCCCGGCCAGACCCTCCACCTTGTCCTTGAGGAAGGCCACCAGGTCCCGGGTCTCCGGATCCGGGTCCGGATGGTCCTCTTCAAAGACCTCCAGCCTCATCTGGAGGAGGGACAAGGGGGTCCGGAGCTCATGAGCCGCATTCCCGGTGAACTGCTTTTGGGCGGCAAAGGAGGCATGGAGGCGGTCCAACATATCATTGAAGGAATGGGCCATATCCTGAAATTCTTCCAGGGTATCCGTTTCCAGGTGCATATCCTCCAGGTTGTTGATCTGGATTTTCTTGACCCGGTTGGAGAAATCGGCCAGGGGCTTGAGGGCCTGTCCGCTCACAAAGTAGGCAATGACCCCGCTGACCAGGGTCACCGCTAGCGTAATGTAGAGGTTGTTGGCGGTGAACCGGTCCCTGGCCTCATCAATAACAATGGTCACGGGGTCCTCCTTGCCCACCTGGCTGGGGTCAAAGGAAGCCTGGATTTCCGAGAGGGCGGAGACATCCGGGTCCTCCCCAACCGGGACCTGGTCCCTGATCTCCGCCCCCTTGATGGACTCCCCGATTTCATCGATCCGTCGGAGGCCCGAATCGCCCAGGAGGACCATCATGACCAGGCAGGTCATGGCGATGAGGAAGGAGGTCATGAGGGCGATCCGCCACTGGAGGGATTTAACCTTCATCATCATCCACCTCGATCAGGTAGCCTTCGCCGATCCGGTTTTTGATGGGGTCATAGCCGACCAGGGGCCGGAGCTTTTTCCGGAGGGCGGAGATGTGGACCCGGATGGCATTGCTGAAGCTGTCCACGGATGAGTCCCAGACATGGTCCATGAGCTCTTCCTGGCTCACCGGTCGCCCCTGGTGGATCAAAAGGTATTCTAAGATTCCGGCTTCTTTTTTGGTCAAAGCTACTTCCTCCCCATGGACCAGGGTGGTCCGGGCCTTGGTATCGAAGGCCAGGGGTCCCGCCTGGAGGCAGAGGTCGTTCTGGGTGAAGGGCCGGCGGAGGAGGCTCCTCACCCGAGCTTCCAGCTCCTCCAGGTGGAAGGGCTTGGATAAATAATCATTGGCCCCGGCATCCAGGCCATCCACCTTGTCCGAAATTTCACTCCGGGCCGATAGGATGAGGACCGGGGTCTTCTGGTCATGCGCCCTCAGGTTTTTCAGAAGGGTCATCCCGTCCATTCCGGGCAGGTTGAGGTCCAAAAGGACCAGGTCATAGGGTTCGACGGAGAGTTTTTCCCCAGCCTCATCCCCGTCATAGCAAAGGTCCACGCTGTAGCCCTTCTTTCGCAGGCGTTTGGCGATGGTGTCGCAAAGAAAAGTCTCATCTTCAACAAGTAGTAGTCTCATCACGTCCTCCTCGACCCCCAGCATAGAAAAAGGAAGTGGAGAAAATATTTCCTTTTCCTTAACAGGATCTTTATATCCAAGATTGTATCATCTCTTTGAAGCTTCCCTCCCGATTCTTTCGGGATGGGTGAAAAAAGGCGGAAAAGTCGCCGCCAATGGAATGTTTTGATGAGGAAAGGAGTTAAAGTGGAAGAGAAAAAAATGGGGATCGTCAGAGTGGGCATGATCTTGACCGCCTGCCTGATGGTCGTTGTCGGGGCCATGCGAGGGGAAGTGCAGACCGTATTCGCTAAGGCCATCAAATTATGCTTGGAGTGTGTGGGCATTGGCTAGCCTATCTCAGGGGCTGGGCCAATGGCTGACCAAATCCCGGTTCAAGGTCCAGGCCGCTGCCACCCTCCTCACCAACATCCACCTGCCCAATTTCTTTACCGGGAAACTCTACCAGGGCAATGGAAAAATGGTCTGCGTCCCGGGCCTAAACTGCTACTCCTGTCCGGCCGCTTCCGGCGCCTGTCCGATCGGGTCCTTCCAAGCCGTCGTGGGCTCTTCCAAATTTAAGTTCTCCTATTACATAACCGGAATCCTCATCCTCTTAGGCGTTCTTTTGGGAAGGTTCATCTGTGGCTTCTTATGCCCCTTCGGTTGGTTCCAGGAAATTCTGCACAAAATTCCGACCAAAAAGTTTTCGACCAAGAGGTTCAAGCCCCTGACCTATCTCAAGTATGTCATCCTGGCCCTCATGGTCTTCCTCCTCCCCGTTCTCGTGGTCAACGAGATCGGCCTGGGCGAACCCTTCTTCTGCAAGTACCTCTGCCCCCAGGGCGTCATGGAAGGGGCCATCCCCCTTTCCCTGGTTAACTCCGGCATCCGGGCGGCCTTGGGCAAGCTTTTCACCTGGAAGTTGGGCATCCTCCTGACCACCGTCGGCCTGTCCATCGTCTTCTTCCGTCCCTTCTGCAAGTGGCTCTGCCCCCTGGGCGCCTTCTACGCCCTCTTCAACCGGGTCTCCCTCCTCCAGATTGGGGTGAATGAAAGCAAGTGCATCTCCTGTGGCAAATGCGCCAAGGCCTGCAAGATGGATGTGGAAGTCTTGAAAACCCCCTGCCACGGCGAATGCATCCGTTGCGGGATGTGCATCAAAGCCTGTCCGACCCAAGCCCTGGCCTTCACCTACGGCCTCAAAGCCAAAGGCGGGGCACAGCAAATAGAATTGAAAGAAAAGGAGAATATGATATGAGACTGAAAAAAATCACCATGACCCTAGCCCTCATGGGCCTCGTTGCCAGCCTGGCTGCCTGCGGCCCCAAGGATAAGGCCCCCGCTGAATCCAGCAGTCAAGTTGCCGGGGAGAGCGTCCCAGCCGGCCAAGCCGGAATGCCCACCACACCCCCTGAAGAATCCGGCAAGTCCGGTGCTGAAGAGGAAATCAACAAGCTGAGCCAGGAAGAAAATGAGATCTTTGCCAAAAACAAGGATCTTTGGGACAAAGTCTTCCTCTCTGCCAACAAGGACTCCGGCATGATCACCGACGGGACCAACTACGGCGAATTCCTTAAAAAGACCATTGAATCCGCCAAGGACAAATTTACCGCAGATGAGCTGAAGATCCTGAATGAGGGTGCGGATAAGATTGTTGAAATCGAAAAGAAAATTGAGGAATTAAAGAAGCAGGCTCCGGCCCAGGCTAAGCCCCAAAACGGCCAAAGTACGGCTCCGGCTGCCGCAGCCACCGGCGACAAGTTCCCCTCCTTCCAAGGAAAGGACCTGGATGGCAATGCCCTCGATAACAGTCTCTTCAGCAAAAACGCTGTAACCGTCATCAACTTCTGGTTCTCCACCTGCAACCCCTGCATCGGCGAATTGGATGAGCTCGATGCCCTCAATAAAGACCTCAAGGCCAAGGGCGGCGAAGTCATCGGCATCAACTCCTTCACCTTGGATGACCAAAAGGAAGCCATCGAGGAAGCCAAGGAAATCCTGAAAAAGAAGGGCGCATCCTACCGGAACATCACTTTCCCCTCCAATAGCGAAGCGGGCAAGTACGTCCAAAACATCATGTCCTTCCCCACCACCATCGTCGTCGACCGCCAGGGCAACATGGTCGGTGACCCCATCATGGGCGCCGTCGCCGAAGGCAAGCAACACGAAGAGCTCATGAACCGCATCAACCAAATCCTGGAAAAGGATAAGAAATAAAGACGAATCAATCCCTCCTAACAAAGGGGCTGAGTCGGGACGCGAATTGCGTTCCGGCCCGGCCCCTTTGTATTTGTGGGGTGGCTGCGGGGGTGGGGCTGGGGGTATGGAGCGGGGGTGGGGCGGCGCCCTGGGAAATGTGCTTCAATGAGGTTTCCCAGGAACAACGTACCCTGGGAAAAGGCTCTTTGACAGTATCTCCCAGGGAGAGACGTCCCTGGGAAGTGACCCTTTGGCGGTGTCTACCAGGGAGGGGCGTCCCTGGTAGGTGAACCTTTGGCAGTAGCTCCCAGGGAGGGGCGTCCCTGGGAAGTAACCCTTTGGTCCCTGGGAAGTAACCCTTTGGCAGTAGCTCCCAGGGAAGGGTGTCCCTGGGAAGTAACCCTTTGGCAGTAGCTCCCAGGGAAGGGTGTCCCTGGGAAATGGCTCTTTGGGGGTGTTACCCAGGAAGGGACGTCCCTGGGGAGTAATCCTTTAGAGATGACTCCCAGGGAGGGGCCAGCAGATATAAAGCATGCACCCAATATGAAGGAACATTTGTAGATGAAAATGAGAAAAAAGCAAAAAAAGTGGCACACAATAGCAACAGAGCTTGTGAAATAATATGGATGGTGTCTCAACTGCACAAAACATTGAAGGAGAAGTCATGATAATAAAGATGAGGCAGGATGAAGTTATTGATAAAATCAATCTTCTGAAAAACAGATTATCCAGGTTGAAAACAGAACCTATCCCAGGTAGACTTGAAATCAAAACCAATTGCAAGCAAGCAGAATATTTTTATTGTACCAGTGAAAATGGGATTGTTGAGCGAAAATACCTCCAAAAATCCGAGTTTCCCATGGCAAAGAATCTGGCCCAACAGGTCTACAATCAGCGAATCTCCCGCCTCTTGGACCGCCTCTCCAAAAAAGCATCGACATCCAGCCTAACGGTCGGTGAAATCGACCGGGCGGTGGATAAGGTCTATTCCGACATGCACCCCCTGCGCCAGGCGCTGGTGACACCGATCCAAATGACGGCCGGCCAAAAATTCCAGGCATGGAAAGCACGCAGCTACCAGGGGCTGGGATTTCGGGAGGATGATCCGAAAGGGATCATCACCAATAATCATGAGCGGGTCCGGTCAAAGTCCGAAAAGATTTTAGCCGACCTCTTTTCGTCAAAAAATATCTTCTATAAATACGAATGCCCCTTGCACCTGGCCAACAACATCGCCTTCTATCCCGACTTCACCTTCTTCCTTCCCCCGCGCAATGAGGAAATCTATTGGGAGCACTTTGGCCGGATGGATTCACCCGACTACGCAATAAATACAATAAGAAAGATTCGTACCTATGAAGAAAATGGGATCTTCGCCGGAATACGGCTTATTATGACCTTCGAAGGACTCCCCCTCACTTTGGACACCAACCGGGCTGAGGTCCTGATCGACCGCTTCCAACTTTATCATTGTTTCAGGGAAGATGGGGTGCAACCAGGGCAGGCCTGCCCTGGTAAACGACAAAAATGATCCCCAGTCAGGGTAAGCCCGCCCTGGCTAACATCGGAAATTGGTCCCAGGCAGGGTAGCTATAAGCTTTCCTATCTACTAAAATACTATTGCTCTGATATACAGATATAACCACCAAAAACTTTATTATCTTTCTTCTTATCAGGGATATATTTTACCTCCATCGAATGAAATATATCACCATCTACCATATATTCATTACTTACAAGTTGATCAAAATAAGTATATATTTCATCATCTACAAGGGAGGGTTCTATAGCCTTTGCTGTTGCATAAAAGGCTTCTTTCATACCTGCAACCCCTGCTGCTGTTTTCTCTGTTCCAGTAATAGTGACCCTAATTTTATCCGTATCATTGGCATGAAGCATCTCGAACCAATAATCATAACTTATTGCAAAATACTTGATATCAATATTTCCTTTATCTATGTTTTCAAAGGAAGAGGAGGAGATTGCATTATATTTTTTTATAAATTCGTTGACTACTCCATCTGCCGCATATTCAATTTCTTTCTCACTTTCTTCTTCAGATGCTTCAGTTCTTTCACTTGATTCCTCGCCAGTGGAATCAATACTAGCTTCTTTCTCTATCTGTGTTCTCGGTTCAGTATTAGCTTTTTTCGATCCACAACTTGAAATTAGAATGCCTAGGAATGCAACTGATAAGATGGTCATTATGAGATAGGATTTGTTCTTTTTCATTTTCTTTCCCTCCGTAAATCCTTTTGGTTTTTCTTTTAGATAAATCTCCAACTATTTCGTATGTTTTTATTATCCAATTATACAGTCCTCCCGCCAATCTTGTTTTTCCCTAAAATGCTATATACCTGGTAAAAATTATCCTCATTTTTCAACTCTTCCCATGAGAATTGAAGGATACACTGTGAATAATCATCCCCGGCATCCATGATCCATATTCCTTCTTTTGAGGACAGGACGGCATACTTGGCACTGAGAATCTTGGCATAGCTCCTCGCCTGTATTTTTGCGGCCTCAATCGCCTTCCTTGAGACAAGAGTGAATTTTGCCTCAATAACAAAGTCCGCCTTTTGATGGCCTAATGATGTCACCGGGTTGATGACAAAGTCCGGGATGAGCAAGTGATTATCATTACCTACCCTTATATATAGCTGTTTGATATAATCTGCCTCGCTATAGCCCAATTCTGCCAAGAAGGGTTTGATCAGCTGAGTTTCCACATCCTTTTCTCGGCTGATCCCCTCATGGCTCTCATAAGGCGTATACTCAATCCGCTCGAGATCTTCATTCGACAGGTCAAGGATGCGGTTATAGGCCGATGGCAAGATTTCCACTCCATTGATCCCCTGCATATTCTTTCTCACGATCGGCAGGTTCCCCAATATTTTGTCTTCTCTCATCTGACTAAGGGGAATATTCTTTATCTTTACCGGGTGTGAAATATAGGTGCACCGATAATAATAAAAGAAGGGATCATTGAATCCGACGGAAGCGCTTCTCCATATGGAATCGATGGCACTGGTTGGTGAGGTTAAGTACATGACGATATTGTCACCCACTTCCGTTTCCGGGTTGCATTGCCAAGGGGTGATCGCTTCAGGATCGGTCGTATAATAAATATCATCTTTCGAGCTCCCGATAAAATAAGCTCCTTCCGCCTTTGGCAGATCATCCACAATATAGCTCGCTGTTCCTCCAATATATTTGGGCGCAAAATCATACAAAAAAGCACAGAGCTCTGCTGGGTCCAATCCATTTTCGAGCCGGAATTTTTGTAAAGCTTGACAAATTTTTCCATAAAAGAGGAATCTTCCCTCATAATCTTTTTTCGCCGGCAAGGTAGGCAATGGAATATCAAACTCCTGTGCGATTTTTTCAAATACAATGTAAGTGTGTTTGAAATAGTAAGGTACCAGCAAATCACCCAATTCTCTGGCAAAATAGGTGGTGTAGTATTCTATGGAATTCGAAAACTCTTCAAAGGAAACCTTTGGTGATTGATCAAAGACCTCCATATATAACCGGTACAGGGAAGAAACTGCAGATTCTACCGTGTGCTGCTTCCGTTCAAAAAAATAGATGTTTTTTCCTTGGTCCTTATATACGCATAGAAGCTCATCCTCAATGTCCTTCGTGACGCTCTCACTGGGACAGAAAGCTCGATGGAGTCCTGCGATAAAATGACCATATTGGCCCGTATATTCGCCAAATAAAATTTCTTGAAAGCGCCTTATCGTTCTTGAACCTTTGCCCTCTCTATAAATTTTCCAGAGATAAGGATTAAACATGGCCACCCCCTAATTTGATAACCCAACAAAACGATAATCTCCATGCGAAAACAGCTCTTTGACGCCGAGACTTGAAATTACATAGAATAGACCTGACCAAAGGGCCCCTTCGACCACACAGTCATGGCCGCCTTCGCCGCCGGAGTCAAGATCGACGCCTTCGCCTATATGCCCGTTCAGGACTTCGGCAACGCCTTCTCCACCTTCATTGCCCAAAATTATGGGGCAAAAAAAGAAGACCGGATCCGCCGCGGCCTGAAGGAGCCTGTCGCCCTCTCCATGGCCTGTAGCATCCTGATCTCCCTCCTGGTCTGGATCTTCGCCCCCTCCTTGATGGCCCTCTTCGTCAGCCCCGGTGAGACCGCCGTCATTCGGGAAGGGACCCGCTACCTCCGGATCGAGGGTGCATTCTACGCTGGCATCGACTGCCTCTTCCTCCTTTATGGACTCTACCGTGCCCTGGGCAAGCCCGCCATGAGCCTGGTCCTGGCCTATGCCCTCTCCGCCATCGAGGTGGTCGGCATCTGGTGGTCCGTCCCCATCGGCTGGACCCTGGCCGACATCGTGGGCATCCTCTACTACCTCCGCCATAGGGACCGGCTCATGGCTTAGAATGATATTCGAACGATTCCCTCACGATAGACCAAACCTCTCCTCCAGTTCTTCATATAGCTTACCGTCCCTGGCCAAGGGCATGGTATCACAGAGGATGAGGTTGTGGTGGTCGATTTGAATTGTCTTGCTAAATCCCAAAATGTATCGGAGACAGATTCGATAAATGATTTCGGTCGGGGCACAACCATAGATCTGGTGGGCAAAAATATGATTCAAACGCTCCGACTCGTCTGGAAATAGGGCTTTCAGCCGATCGCTTTGAAAGAGACGGGTCACAATCGCGGTAATATACATCCCGGATTTCATATAGAGGTCGGCAAAGCTGGCCTCGGGATCGTCAAAGCAGCCGGGGTTCTCCTTTTCCAGCCGGTCCACCATCTCCATCACCACTTTCTTTGGCGTAAAGATCTGGTTTGTCCGCTGGTTGGGGATGTAGTCAAAGATGTCCCCTTCCACCTCTTCATCAAAATAATTGGCCAGTTCCTTCCGTCTTCTCATAAATTCCGCCACCGCATCATTGAAGACCACCTCATCAAACAGCTGGCCATGGAAATGCTTCCGGTGCTCTTCATCCCGAATTTCGCGGCCATTTTCGTCCCTCTCATAATAATCCCCACCATCGCGGAGGAAGCGGAAATTATCCAGGGTTACGCCCTGATCTGTTTTCGGGTTGACGGTTACTTCCCAGAAGACCTCCGGTGGGACCAAGGCATCAAAATTTGCTAGCGTGGTATTTTCATCCCCATAGGCCATCAGGAAAGCAGGAATGGTCCGTGAAAATCCACGGAGGTGGTCGCGGACATCCGATTCAATGGATTGCTTGACCGCTTGACGTTTTTCCGTCTCCACTGTCTCCACAATAATCTCCGCAGAGGCTCGGATGATCTCTTGACTTTGAAGTTTCTCGTGAATATCCCGGACCATGGCTTCGCGTTCTTCTTGGCGACGAGCCTCTTGCTCATTCTCCAAGCGGGTTAAGTCCTCCATGGTTGCCCCGGCCTCCCGGGCCGAATCCATTTCCTCCTCGAACTCCCTCTCCTGACGGTTACGGGTGATGGAGTACTCGCCATAGGCCTGATTGACTACCCCATCAGTCTGGCCCTGGATCTTTTTCTCTATTCGTTTCTGCGTGGACCTTGAGAGATCCCTGCCATATTCCAGCTTGGCCGTCTCCATCAAAGCCCCGGTAATCGGCCTGCTAAACTTCTTTTGTAATTCTTCCAGCTCCTCTTTTTCCGGCTTCAGATCAGCGGCCCGCTCTTCCGTGATCCGGTCAACCGTATCCTTTAATTCCTGGTCGATAGTCTCATAGACCTTTTTCCCAAATACGTTTGCGGAGAGACCAATGACCTTTTCCCTCGAAATTTCAACGCTTCCCTCACTGTTCAGGTCTAGTTCATCCCCTGTTCCTTCGGTGACCGTTAGATCCCGAATAGCCCTTTTTTCTTCAATGGGCTCCATATTTTGAATAAGGTCAATAACTTCTTTGGGCGCATTGAAAATCCCGGAAATATTGGCGAAGAGGAAATTGGACATAAATCCACGATCCACAACTTCCTTAGCATGGATATGGCGGGGAATGGTCAATACTTTCTCGGCATCCAGCTCGACCATTTCTCCCTGGTCATCCTCCCCATAAACCGGGAAGAAATTCAGGAGTTCCCGGACATGTTCCTTCCGTCCATCAAAATCAATTCGCTCTCCCAAGCTTTCAGGAATCAAATCGTTGGCAAATTGCTCGAAAATAGTGAGGGTCCTTGCCGGGTCAAAATCAAAGACATAGGCATTCTTCTTCCGGTAGCTGTTCCCATCCTTATCGCGGAAGAGGCAAGGGTTCTGGGCACGGAAGGCCGCCTGCATATAAAGAGATGGGGAGGCCATGTTGGACAACATCAAAACCGCCGTCCACTCCGGAACCGTCACCCCGGTCGTCAGCTGCCCCACAGAAAGAGTAATGGTTTTGTCATAGTCCCGGATAGCCCGGGTGACCCGGTCGAAGGCCTTGGCCGTCTCCGCTTCCTCATCCAGCTTGCCATCACCGGCAGCCAGGATAATCTCGTAGTCCTTAAATACGGGGTGGATTTCCAGTTTCTTCGCCAAGGCCTTGGCGCTGGCTACCCGATTAAGGAGCCAAAAACTGTGTTTCAGCTCCGCCCGAAGTTCCGGGGTAGAGAAGGGAAACTTCTCCTGCTTAGTCAAAGCATCCAAAAACCGGTTGACATCACGGTCATGGACAAACTTCCCGGATTCATTGGTCCGGAAGAACTCATTCAAATCGAAGGCATATTCTTCCACATCCTGGTCGGCCAGAGCGATACCGCTTTCCAGTCGATCCCGGACGACCTCGGACATCTGGTAGGTATAGAGAGACAGGCGAGGCAGGTTCTCATAGGGATTTTCCTCCTCCCTCGATGGGTCCCACTCGCCTTTCTTTTTCTGCTCATCCGCATAGGTCCAGTTAAAAATCGCATCCGAAGGAAATTTATCATTGGCCAGGGCCTTGAAGGGAGTGCCCGAAAGATGGAGGGTATGTTTGCGAGCGATTTGATTAAAGGCCGTATCCGTTTTATAGGTATCGACGCCCTCATGCGCCTCATCAATAATTAAAATATCCCAAACAATGCCGGTTTCTGCACTGATTTCCTCCAGCTTGTCATACTGCCCTCCAAAATAGAGGGAGCCCTTGAGGTCCTGGAGGCTGACAAACTCGATGCAGCCCTTGACCCGGTCTTCCTCCATGGTCGACAGCTTCTGAATGTATTCCTCCCGGTTCAGAACAAACTTCCGGTCCTTAATCCCTTCCACCGTACTCACAAAAAGATAGCCGGATTCCGGACCAAAAAAGGTCTCATAATCCGAATACCAGGAATTGGCGATGGCCGGCCGGTTGGTTACAATCAGGATGTTCTCCGCCCCCAATCGCTTGCAGAGGTCATAGGCGGACAGGGTTTTTCCAAAGCGTGGCTTGGCATTCCAGAGAAATTCCCCTTTTTCATGGGTCCTGAAATACTCAAGGCTCATCCGAACCGCCGCATCCTGCTCCTCACGGAGGACATAGGGAATCACCGCCTCCTCCCTATCCCCTTCCACGATGCCGTGGTTTTGGGCAAAGTCAAGAAAATCTTGGCGAGCCTCATCCGGATGGATACGGAACCACTCCGTTCCGGCCCGACGGTCAACGCCCATTTTCTTCAGATAGGCATGGAAGTCCCTATCCGTAAAGGTCCCAAAGGGCTCAGTCATAAAACTGGCCCGCATGTTCCACCAAATCTTGGCCTCTACCCCCACGGTGTGGGTCTGCTCTTTGACCCGAATTTTCACATCCCGCTCTGTAAACCCGATCTTGGTCCAACCCTCATGGCTGGGAAGATCCGGCGTGGTATAGGCATAGCACTGGGGTGTGACCTGGCTTGCTGTACGAATCTGAATCCCCACCATTATGCCATCTCCTTTACATGCGTTTCAATGAATGCAATTTCCTTTTCATCCAAACCGTACTTCTGATAAAGCTGGCGGTCGATGTCCGGAATGGGTTTGGACCAGTCGATGTCGGAGGAGGAAGTGAAGTCTTGGAGGGGAACATATTTCCAAGTACCTTTTTTATTGTCTTGCGTAATTTTCAAAATTCCCAACATCGTTCGTGAAAATTTCGTTTTAATATATTTTAATAAAGCCTCTGCTTCCAACTCTGTTGACATTGCCCCAATACTAATAAAGGATTGAGTATGCCCGATCAGGGGTGTACTTAATACTTCGCCAATTGCCCCTGTTCCATTTGATTTGGGCAGTACTATTTTATAAGACAATAGATTTGGATGAGGCTTAATATATTTTTTCTTAATCCATTTTGTATATCTCTTATTTTTAATCAGTCCAATGAATCCAACACAATCCTCAGTACGCAAAGGTTCGTCCAGAAAAATTTCTGGCAATTTTGAAAAAATATTTGTGACTATGTCAAAATCATGTCCTTTGCTGAGCCGTGATCTCAAATCCGCATGATCGATCCAAATGGCATCTGAAAATTTATAGCTCTCTGGGGCAAAAACCCAATCGCTCAATGTTTTATAACTACGATTTGTAGTAACTTTTTTGCAAATGGATTGGAGTTCATCAAACGAAGTAAATACTTCCACCGCTCCAAAATCTTTACTCTCATCTCGATATGTAATCGCAACTCCTCCTTTAATATCGGTATTCGCAAACACTTTTGAGCTATTCTGCTCATACTTCAAAACCTTAAAGTGAGGATCTGAAAGCATTTTCTGATTCCATGACTTTGGCGTTTTCCCTGCATTGAACAAAAATCGGGCAGGTGTTATGAGTTCCACTTTTTCCGCAACATGATTCGCTGCATCCATAAATTGGTTATAAACAGGAGTGTCCGAAGTGTCCTTCGTCTCCTCTTGATACGGCGGATTCCCAATCACATAATCAAACAGCTTCTTACTCATTTTTCCACCCCCTTTCATTCTTTTAAATTCCTCCGGATTCCCTCTTCGCCAGTTATAGACTTTACAAGGCTGTGCCGTCCGCGTCTCTTCTTGCCCCTCCGGGGGATCTGGCGATGAGAACATGGTCATCTGCTCGACCTCTACAAAGGGCTTTCCCAAGGGGACGCTATCCTTTAAGCCGTCCATTTGCCAAAGGTTCCAGGCGATACGGTTGGCCACCTTCCTCAATAAAGGGACGTCCGGACTTCTCCCCCACCTTTCCACGTGGTATTCAACAAAGGTCAGGAGGACGTTAATCCGTGCCACCAAGAGGTTGTCCCCCTGGTATTCATAGCCGTAGGTCGCCTCTAAAGCTCGTAGGGCCCACTTGACCCAATCGTCATAGTCCCTCGTATTCTCATTGACGATGCGGAGCTTCCGATCCAGGATCCCAATCCGTCGGTGGAGGGGCATGAGGTCACCGGTTGAAACATCATACCGAGAGACCAGATAGGGGGCCTCCCCACAAGTGATCTCCAGCCGCCGAGAATCCACGTAGGCCTGCCAGGTCTTTTGGCCGGGGAATTCGATGGGGGCTTCTGTGGCCTTCCAGCTATGGTTCTCACCGGAAAGGTTGAAGACTCCTTGGCGACCAAACCAATCCTCGTCACAATAGTTATTCATGACATTGCAGAGCCAGGCAGGCGTAAAGACTTCCGCTCGCTTCCGGGTCCGGGCAATCTGGGCCTCCTGGGATTTCTCGATTCGGGGTTTGATCAGCTCCGGATGATAGCGCAGGAGGAGGGGGGTGATTGGTTCCTTGTCTCCAAAACCCTCGCCCAAGTCCTCATAGGTATCCGTGGCCCAAATGATCTTCCGCTTGGTCGTCTTATCCTGCAAGAGCAAGTCCAAGACCGGTGCAACCATAGCACTCTCAATCTCTATCAATTTTTCCATGGCCATGACCCTCTCCCCATTCTTCTGAAATTTAGCTTCTATATAGTATTGTACAAGATATATTCCTTGCTTGAAAACTTTTTCATTCTATATATAGGTAGCCGAACATTGCCTTATCTCCCGCCACAAACGCCCTGAATTCCTCCGGAATTCTCCCCATGGCCTCTTCCGCCATCCGGCTCATGGCCTGCGTAACCCCGGTCTGTCTTACATAGAAGGACCATGCTACCGACCCGGTGATAGCGCCGATGGTGTCCGCATCTCCGCCAAGGGAGATGGCGTTTCGGATGGCATCCTCGAAATCTGCTGAATCAAAGAAGGCGGCCAGAGCCTGAGGAACCGTCCCCTGACAGGATGGGTCGAAAGAATAGGTTGGCCGAATCGCCTCCACCGAAGGGATGTCCGGATAAAAGTGCTCCTGGATGAACGCCCGGATCACCTGCTTAGATTTTCCCTCTTTGGCCAGGAAGATAGAAGCGGCCACCGCCTCCGCTCCCTTTATCCCCTCAGGATGATTGTGGCTAACCACCGCACTTTGTTTGGCCCAGAAGATGGCCTGATCCAAGGACTTTGCCCTCTCCCCACATGCGGAAACCCGCATGGCTGACCCATTCCCCCAGCTGTTATAGGGGTGAGGATGGTCGGCCTTCAACCAAGAAAAAAAAGAAAGGCCGTATTCACCCGTGGGGTTGGGGTAAGCCCGTCCGATGGCCTGCATAGCCCTGGTAAATTGACTTTGCAAAAAATCCGGATCCTCTTCCTTGCCCTGGCCAATCGCCTCATTCAAGGCCATCCCCACAGCGATGGTCATGAGGGAGTCATCCGTATAATCGGAATCCGGGGAGAAAAGCGGAAAGTCCTTGGTTTTTATCGGCTGAAATTCAAAGCAGGATCCAACAATATCACCAATAATGGCACCAATCATAAACATCTTCCTTTCTTGTTTGATACTGCAGTTTTTTACTCTCCCTGCCAAAGTAGTGGTGGTCCGGCCGTTTTCGCAGAATCACCACTATTGTTTCGCTCTCATAGTAGTGGTGGTTTAGCTGTTTTCGCCGAATCAACACTATTGTTTCGCCGCCATAGTAGTGGTGGTTTGGTCTTTTTCAGCAAATCAACACTATTATAAGCCACCGATTCTCCACCAAAATAGTGTTGATTCGGCTGTTTTTATCAAATCAACACTATTGGAAGCCGTAAAAAATAGTGGTGGTTTGACCATTTCACCGAATCACCACTATTAGCGGGACAGAATCGCTAGTGTTTGTTTCCGGTTTTATCAAACCAACACGATTACCCGAATAAATTCCTCAGAAAAGGGCCCTTTGGAGCCTTCTCTCCCGGCGAACTCCCCTCGCCAAAGAATCAAATGTCCATAATTTATTGGAATAAGGATGTATTTCATTGGTTTAACTATTGATGTGCAATTATGGAAGGCGGCTTTCCCTCTTCCATTAAACAACCCAGTTATAATAAAGAAACATTAGCTGCCATGCAGGAAGCTCGAGACATTCTTTCTGGAAAAATTCAGACGAAATCTTACGACTCCCCGGAAGACTTGCTTGAAGACCTCAATAAGAGATAGCTATGCCATTACACTATCCTCTTAAATAGACGGGCACTCCAGAAATCCATGCCCAACTCATCCAGATAAAAATGAAAAATGGCTTTCCAATTTTTTGTCGCAGTACTCAGAACAATGATATTGACGTCTTCTTTCAGCCTTTCTTCGACATAACGAAAGAGTTCTGCACCCAGACCCTGAGAACGTCGACTAGGAATAACATAGATTTCTTCCACTTCAAAATAAGGCGTCCCATCCTCCATGATGGATTTCATCCCTTTGGATGGATGAATATTTCCCAAAAGGTAACCGCAGACCCGCTTCTCCTCTACCGCCACAAAAATCCGGTTGCCAATAATGTCCTCTTTTTTATTCGGACGATAACCATAACAGCTCTCTTCCTCTGCCCAGTCTCGGGAAAGGTCGATCAAGTCTTGAATAAGCTGGTCTGTTATCTGTCTTTCTTCGATTATCATGAGTGTATATCCCCTACTATTTTCAGGCTTTTGTCCCTCCGAGAACCGCTCTTTCCGGACCGTCATCATTCCACTCTATAAAGCCGCCTTTTTCCATTTTCTGATCCTGGTTCGAAATGTACCAAAAGGGGCTACGGTATTTACATGAATAAACTTATACACTTCCCACACCGCCGTTTTGGTTGCTTCATCCGCCCATGTCCTCATATGGGGTTTGAACAATTCTTCCTCACTTAGGGAATCAATCATGGCATAAATGGCTCTAACATTTTCTTTTAGTTTTGCCTTCAGTTCTTCCAAGGAAAGGTGTGCATAGGTATCAGTAAACCACCGGTATAAATCACCAAGTTGATTCCACTTAAATTGGTCGGAGGGCGAATGCACTTTTCGTCCATTTTGCTCATCTTCTTCCCATTGAAGGAGCAAACTTGTCCATCCAACTTGATAGGCAAGGTTCTCTGCCGGCGTTCGATCAACCTCATCAACACGCCTATCTTTTAATTCCTCAGGGATACCATCAAATTCAGAAATATACTTTTCAAAAGCTTTCTCAATCTCTGCTTTTAACTCTTCCTTATTGCTATAGGTTCTCATATGGTCACCTCTTCGGTTTCACTGCACCATGACAAACTTGGATTTCCTTGGATAAATAGGAGCTTTTCCCTCATCTTCCTCATATATTCTATTATACAATCTGTCATACAATATACGGACAAAAACTGATAGAGGAAAGGCATATTCATGAAAAATAGAGTTGAGAAAACTTATGCCTACAAAAATACGATGGCGTCACCGTCTGCAATTCGAGAATGCATGGCGGGACAGGCGCAGCCGGGATTGTGGTTTATGGCACCTTCAATATGTATGGCGGAAAGGTAGAAAATAACCAGTCTAAAATGATGAGTGGCGGAATCAATCTTCCACCCTGGCAGACAGAAGCCACAGCCGTTCTCAATGTCTATGGTGGTACTTTCCGAAACAACCATGCAACTACAGCCGGGGACGATATGACGATTGATAATGAAAAAGCCCACACAGTCAAGCTTCCCACCGGAAAAAGCATGACGGCTACCGGAAAGATGTCCCCCTTCCGGGCAACAGGCTGGTTTGAGGATAGTCGCCAAGGAACACGCTACAATGTGAAAACCCACGCCGAGGAAGCAACCAAGCTTGATTATCAGCAGGAAACTTGGCTGGTCGACCTCAAGGTGGTTTATAAAGAAGCCTACACCATCACTTATGTGCTCAATGACGGATCCTTTGAGGAAGGATATGAGGCTCCATCTTCCTATGAAGCGGGAGATACCACGCAACTTCCTACGGCAGATAAGTTAAGCCGAAATGGTTATCGCTTTGAAGGCTGGTACGATAATCCAAACTTCGAAGGCGCTCCTATCACTGAGATTGAGCCGGAGATGAGAGGCGATTTAGTCTTCTACGCCAAATGGATCAAGAATCCGAAACCAAATCCGGATCCCGATCCGAAACCAAATCCCGAGCCGAAGCCGAATCCCGATTCAAAACCAACTTCGGTTCCCAAGCCGGAGAGTAAACCAAGCAAGACGAAACAGCTGGATAAAGCTAAGCCACCCAAAGCTCCAAAAACCGGAGATGAAACGACTCTTCTTCTCAGTGGAGCGACCGTATTCGCCTGTGGAGTAGGCGTCATCGTTCTTGAAAAGAAAAAGAAATGGGCTATAAAGCATCTGAATTGCACTGGATGGAGAAATGCCAAGCTGAGAAAGAATGTTCTCTGCGTTATCCTTGAGATCAGCATCTATTCTTGCATAAAGCTGATTCTTGAAATATCATTTTTTAATTCATCTATGCTAAGCAAATATGATGAGTATAATTCCAATAATTAAAATAACAATACCAATTCCAAGATACATCTTCCCCACATGCTTAGCATAGCCCTCATTCTTGCGACCCATTTTGAAATCAGCCTCAAAACCGTTGATGAGATCATACTTTTCCCGAAAATAAATAAAATAGCCAAATAGAATGAATACCAAACCCAATAGCACAGATATCATCTTCAATATCAACATCATTTCCCTCCAATAACAAGGCAACATCATAGTCTCTGCAAACTTCTACAAAGCCATGTTTGAGAAAAAGTGAAACCGCCGGATTGTCGATGGCCATGTTGTCATATAAAGTCCCTGGGCCATTCTTTTTGTTCTATCCTTACCAACATCTTAGCCTGCTGTTTTCTCTGTTTCAAATAAGAATTATTATCGTTTCAGCGACTTCAAATACTCTTTTTCTTCCGGCGTAATCCGCCGGCTTTCCCGGGCTTTTTGTATTGTCTTATTGTGAGTCCATAGATCTAATCGATGATCTTCAATGATATTAATAGTCGTATCCCACTGCTTTGCCAATGCGGTTGCAAAGAACCAGGCAACCATCATTCGAACATAGTATTCTTCATGATGAAGAGAAGCGGGGATTTCCAGATACTCAGGCTGAAAATCCTCATCCAAAAAATGAGACATTAACATCTCAATGCCAAAACGACAGGTATAGGTCTTATCTGATGCGGACCATTCTTTGATTTTTTCCAAAAGTGCCACTTTATGCTTCTTGAAAATTTTAGGAGACAGGATATCGCATACCGCCCAATTATCGACATAGGGCAAAAAGCGATCGATGGCTTCAACACAGGCATCGTAGTCCTTCATTTCAGAGAGAAGGATTCCATGGAGAATATTTTCATCATAGTATTTATGCGGCAAGTCGCTTAAGAAATTAGAGGCTTCCGGTTCCCTGGCAAGCTTTTTGGCCAGTTTTCTGGCATCCGGAACTCGAACCCCGATAAAGAGGTCCCTCGGAATATTCGGAACCAATTTCGCCTGAAAATCTCCATAGGAGACATCCTGCAAGGCAAATAATTCTTCTTTAATGTCCATACCGTATACTCCCATTGATCGAAAACTCTTTTCCCCATTAATAATATAGCAATCCTGCTCTATATTTTTTCCCTTAAAATCTTCCGTTTCGCCAATTATATCCACCATTCCGGTGTTAACTCCCCCAGTTTGATAATTTTTTCTGCTTCATAGTCAAGCATCACTTCTACTGACTGATAACGTCCCGGCATCAACTGCGTCATAAATTCACGGCAGGCACCGCAGGGTGCACCAGTCCTTCCGTCCGGCATGATGGCCAAGACTCTCTTGATTTCATTTTCGCCATTGGTAATCATATGAAATATCGCATTTCGCTCCGCACAGATACCCAAAGCACACGATGTATCCACACATACTCCGGTATATATGGTCCCACTAGCCGATTCAATTGCTGCCGCTACGCCACCGGCGTATATCCGTTCAGATATTTCTCTTGGTTTCTGAACGGCCTTCGCTGCTTTGTATAAATCATGCCAGATTTTTTCCATACGCTTCTCTCCATTTGTTTCATTACTTAGCGAAATTCTCATCTCATAAATACAACTGGGTTACCCAACATATGATCGCTTATCGAATTTCCCATACTATGGTCACAATATCGTCAACATCGATATCATCTGCTTCAATATCAATGTCATAAGATGCTCGGGCTCCAAAAACCATCGGCTCCACTGCGAAATTATCAATCGGCTGTGAAAGGATTTGCAGCTCACCCCACGAATAATCAATGTGTTCAATCTCTCCCAGACTGACTCCGGCGGACTCAGCCAAAATCTCTGCTTTCCCTTTAGAATCTTCAACAGCTTTCTTAAGGAGGTCGTTTTTTACCTTTTCCGGATTTGACACCGTATAAAAAATCTTAAACTCTACCTCAATCGAGCAGTGAGAGAGCTCATACAATGTCCGCCCTAACTGATCATTATCATTCGGAAATTGGATTTCCGTATGATGCTCAAATTTATAACCAATAAATCTTTTTTTATAATCATCATGCTCGTCTCGATAGCTTTCATATTCGGATTGAATGGAAAATTCTTTTGTTTTGAGTTTCTTTCCTGAAAGCCCTGATTTTTCTAGCGACTCCCTCAGTGCTTTTGTCTGGTCAGCCGATTCCTTGATCGTTTTTTCATAATCCGGATAAATCCCCACAGCCTTGATTGCCAAGCGAATGGTATCCGGCTTAACGGAAAGCTCGCCTTTTCCTGTAACTCGAATATTTCTTCCCATCATTTTTTCCCCCTTGAAATCGTTCAATTGCTCATTGCCCTAGTCGATGATTTTCCCTTTAGTACATTCTAAAAATGAGCCTCGAAAGAAACTGCCGACTTTCCTAGCATCGCCAGGGCCTTGTCATATAAATCCTTCTTTTTGGCCGCCTGACCATCCATTCTGGTCTCATCCATATTATGCTTGAGATCAACTATCTTCACCCGACAAGCCAATAGCCTCCCTAAGAGTCCAAGCCCACTACAAACGGGAAGTTACACCAACTTCAAAATTCGTTTAATATCGTCAAGATTCTCGGCAAAATAAATGCCCTCCTGTCGCTCTTTGGAGGACAGTCCTTTTTCAATCATATGGTTCAGAAGGGCTTTCAAATCATCATAGTAGCCATTCAGATTGTAGAGAATGCAGGGGACATCCAGCTGTTTTAAAGACACTTTGGACATCACCTCTGCTATTTCCTCCAATGTTCCCGTGCCACCGGGGAAGGCAATAAAGGCTTCTCCCAAGGCAATCATGAGGTTTTTACGCTCCGTCATATCCTTGGTCACGATTAATTTCGTTAAACCCTCATGCTGCAATTCATATTCAATGAAAAAGTTTGGCTCAACACCGATCACTTCACCACCGGCTTGCAAAACGCTGTCTGCGATCGCGCCCATGAGTCCCGATTTGGACCCCCCATAGATGAGCATATTTCCGCTCTTTCCGATCCATGCCCCCAATTCCTCAACGGCCTTTCGTAGGCCTGGGTCATTTCCTTCGTTTGCACTAAGATAAACGGTAATATTCATTCAAATTTTTCTCCTAGAAATTCCGATTTGCTTCGATCCGCTCTGCAGCGCTTGCGCCATGAAAGTTAGGGCTATATCCGGCACATATCGTGGTTCTTTGCTATATTTCTTTTAGAAATTTTAAAGCCAAATACAGCTTGCCAAGATCATGGTTGGCACTATGGAGTCCCTCTACTTCATAAGAACTCTCGCTTAATACGTCTCCGGACTCCAGAAAGTGATAAAGTTCAAGCCCGTAAAAATTGCAGGCGGCTTGGACACCGGCAAGTTCCATTTCTACGGCTATACATCCCTCCGACTTTCTCTTTGCGACAAGCCCACGCGTCTCGCGGATCATAACATCTGTCGTCCAGACCTTTCCTTTGACATATGGGGCCTTTTCCCGGATAAAAAAATCTTCAACCTTATCATGATTTTGAATATCCAGGTAATCCGAAGGAGGCGCATAATAATAGGATGTGCCCTCACCCCGATAGGCCTCTGTAGGGATAATATACTTTCCAAAAGTCTTTTCCTTATCCAGGCTTCCACAAGATCCAAACATGATAAATTGATTGGCACCTGTTATCCAATTCACTTCTACACAATCTGTTGAAGCAAGGGCTGAACCCATCATCGTAAGGTAGAAGGCAAATTCTTGACCCTCAAAGTGGCTTTTATAGACCGGCCTTGACCCACTCACAGATTCTATATGACCAATTTCCTGACACTCAAAGTGATCAAGCAAATATTTGAGGATATTTTTCGAAAAGATGATCAGGCATTTTTCCGTCAAGTCTTTCTTTTCCCCGTAAAAGTCTTTTAGACTGATCACCGGCTCCGTGTCTTTATCATAGCTGTCTATGATCATCATTATCTCCTTGTCATCAATACCAGGGCTTCCGCCAATTGTTCAAGGCTTAGACTCATACTTGGAAACTGATCAGTTCATCTTGATTTTCCTCATTGTTTATCAATATGTTAACCCACCATCTTATGGTCTGTCGAGGTAAATGGACATGCTGACTTCAGTACATATGTTCTAGGCATCATCATATCCATATCATGAGTGCCATTCGAGGATCACCGCACTTATGGGAGATCATGGACAAAACAAAAAGCCACCCCGCAAGGAGTGGCTTTAGAGTTTGAAGAGATCGGCATGAGAACCTGTTCTAAAGAGCATAAGTGCAAGAGCCTCCTCTTCCACCAGTAAAATCGTATAGTAATATCAATGCTTTCAGAAGCTGAACTTCTTTCAATTTAAGTGGATTGTTAATATTACAAACTGTAATTAAGCAATTTTCATAAAAGATATTGATTAAAATAATTTATTTTGTAATAATCCATGTACCATTACGCTTAGAGCCAATACGAGATAGAATCTTCTTCTCTTGGAGACTTTTAAATGCCCTCTCTATCGTTCTTGGAGTTACATCTATCTTTTTAGAAAGATCAACAGCTGTATAGTTTCCATTTTCTATCAAAAACTTCATTACTTCTTTCTCAGTATTATTTAAACCGACATTCATACCGACATTCATACCGACATCGTTTTTTAGAATTTTATCTAATACTCTTTTTTCAAAAGGAATTGTACAGCGAATATAGTTGTCTGTAATCTCAAAAACTTCTTTACCATATTTGTTAATAATGGTTGGTATTCCATGACCAGTATGTTCGGTAAGTCCAATACTTAAAAATATTCTCATCAAGGTTGTATTTCTTGGTTTACTTATACCTTCAAAAAATTGAGCCTCTGTCATTCCCATAGGAAGACCACCATGCGATAATATTTCAAGTCTATCTTCGAACATAGATATCTGTGGTTCCGTGACAAGCCAATCATTGTGAACTAATGCATTTATAACTGCTTCATTGACCGCATCAAAATCAAATAAAAACATATCCTCTCGTGGACGAACTTTGGTATCAGAAATAATGATATTTTCTGCTTCCAATCTGTTCTTGAGCTTCATATAAGTAGTAACCAAACATCCATACCCATAATCACTTCTTTCTGAAATCGAAGCTTTATTTTTGCCTTTAAACTTCACAAAAATAAAAGGTATATTATTTCTATCTGCTAAAAGTTCAGCTAATAAATTATATTCACCATGATTGTTTTTAAGATTAAAATTGGACTCAAAAGATTTTTCATTTGTTCGAAAACCTCTTTCAGAATAGTAAATTCTTAGCTCACGAAAAGACAATTCTGCTAGACTTGATCTTTTTTGGAGCATATATTCAGTGTCTGTAAATTTTTGCTCATACCTAATTCTAATTTGATATGGAGTCATTTCTTTATTGGTAGTACCTATTCTAATGGTACATCCGCTAGAAGAAAAACCATATTTCTTCTGGCAATAAATAGGCCTTCTTCCTTTATCTATATTTAGAACAATGATGATCTTACCTTCATCAAATTTAAGTTCTGAATTGATTTCATCTTGTGGATTCGGTTCTATTTGAGTAGTAATAACATCAGATATTTTTCGTAGAACTTCATCTACTTTATCTACACCTACAACATCGCCGTTATCATTTATCCCAATATAAATTGTTCCACCATTGGTATTTAAAAAAGATACAATTTCTCTAACTATGTTCTCTGTATATTTTTCTTTTAATTCTACTGATTCTGACTCAACGTACTTTTTCACTGAAAACCACCTCCACCAACAATATAACATATTCCGACATAATATTCCATATACCGACATTTTGACGAAATAAATTGTCGGTATAATTAATACATTAGGTCCTACTTATTTTTAAAGTAGAAGCTGTAACGCCTGATTCTATCGCTACTATCTGCCGTTGTCATAATTATGACACGATACCCAGGTCTAAAATCTTAAGTGTTATCAAGCACTATACGAATGAAAAATATACAACCTTTAAAGGATTACTAACTATATTTCATACAATTGAATAATTTAAATATGTATAGAAAAATTCTCAAATCTAAAAATTCCATGTTGTTGACCTAAAATATCCTGGCTATCTAGTTTTCTTAGTGATGTGTAAATTTCATCAACAATATTTCTATTTAAATTAAAATCATAGTGACCTGGAAGTACTCGCTTAAAGTTTAGTTCTCTGATTTTTATTATTGAGTTCAAGAAATCTATTGGATTCGTGCTTGGGTAATAGGCATCTAGTTTGCCTGCATATACCAAATCACCTGTATATAAATTCT
>QWCE01002103.1_pt1 | contig 32753 bp, 29 predicted proteins | sample 1972531 | NCBI WGS metagenome assembly QWCE01 (sample SAMN09866716, study PRJNA288562) | Human gut metagenome isolate term4_stool, whole genome shotgun sequencing... | reverse complement strand
CAGAACAGGTGCTTGCCGGAACCTCTCGCAGCCCCTTTTCCGCGTCAGCCGGAACCAAGGTGTAACACACTAGACTTTGCAGGCAAAGTCGTGTGCCAAAGGGGTGCTGCGGCCCCTTTGGGAACCCAAGAGAAACGCCCATCAACTGCGCTGCTCGTCCTCGGCCAGTGCGCTGATCCGCTTGCCCATGGCCTTGACCAGCGGAACGACAAGCGCATTCCCCATGGTGAAATAGCGCAGTCGTTCCGGCATCCCGGCTGTCCAATCATCCGGGAAGCCGTTGAGCCGTTCGCATTCGATGGGCGTTAGCGTACGCAGACGTTGGGTCTGTGGGTCTGCGACTACATGGGTGCTGCGGGAAACGGAGCCTTCGCTGGTGAGCATCGTGCGGGCAGGAAGGTCAGAACGATCGGGGAATGCCATAGAGCCTTCCGAAAAGAAATAAGTAGAACCGTTCCTGCGGTGGCGGGTCTCCTGCTTTGCGCCCTTGAGATACCGCCAGTGATCGATGTCGGCAGCAGAAAGGAAATATCGCTCTGCAAGTGGGGCGGTCTCCAGCACGGAGCAGAGCGGCTTATATGGGAATTGAAGGGGAATGCTCTCGACGGAATAGAAGCGGCCGTTGACCATGAGCCCGGAGGCGTAAAAGTGGCAGGATTGTGCGGCAGACAGATCCTTCAAGTCGAGGTAACGAAACTCATCGAGCCATCCCTCGCTGTATTTCCGTTCAAAACCATACAAGGGAAAGATGGGGGCAAAGAAGCCGTCCTGCAGGAGCAACTGGTGGGCACCCTTCAGACCCTCTACACAGATGAGGTCCGCTGCTTTTCGGAACAGGGCGGTGTCGTTTCGGAAGGCAAAGAGAAAGGTGCGCCGCCTGCGCTGTGCTTCGCCATAGTCGGCGGCATTTATCACCCGCCATTCAACGGCATAGCCTGCTTCATAGAAGCACCGTAGGATGATGGAAAAATCACGCCCCTTTTGCCATGCTGGAGACTTGATGAGCCGGTCTACGTTTTCCAAAAGGACATAGCGAGGCTTGTGTGCCCGTAGGATAGCGTTGATCTCCCACCAAAGAACGCCCTTCTTCCCTTCTATCCCTCGTGCGCCCCTTTTGGCGATGGAGTAATCCTGACAGGGAAAGCCACCGACCAAAAGGTCGTGTGGAGGGATGTTTTCTTTGGCGGTCACGATGTTCTGACAAACGTGTTCTGGGCGATGCCCGAAATGCCGTTCGTAGCACTCGAAAGCAAATTGGGAACGCATGGATGGTTCCCACTGATTCGCCCAGACAGTTTGAAAGCAGGAGGAAGCCTGCTCCAGCCCAAGGCGAAAGCCGCCGACCCCGGCGAAAAGCTCAACAACACGGATATTCTCCATGATAGGGCACCTCTTAATCGTGGCGAAAAAGCATAAAAACCAAGGCCGACTAAGCAGCCTTGGTTTTTTGTTATAAGATATCCAGTAATTGCTTGCCCATTTGGGTGATGAGCGGAACGACAAGGGCATTGCCCATGATGAAGTAACGCTGACGCTTCGGCATCCCAGTGTCGGTCCAGCCCGTCGGGAAACCGTTCATGCGTTCGCACTCCTCCGGCAGCAGGATGCGTAACTTCCCTGTTTTAGGGTCGATGATCGCATGGGAGCTGCGGTTCTTGGTGCCCTCACTGGTGAGCATCGTACGACCGGGACGGTCGAGGGGGTCTGGGAACGCAATGGGACCTTCGGAAAAGGTGTAGGAGTAGCCGGTCTTGGAAGTGCGCTCGATGGTCTTGGCACCCTTCATGTACTTCCACTTTTCCAGATCCTCGTCCTCGATGAAGAAGCTCTTGTCGATATCGCCGTTGACAACGATCTCGCCAAGCAGCATCGGCTCCTTGCCGTTCGGGACGGCTTCCAGAGAGAAGATCTTACCGTTGCACAGCACACCGCTGTTGTAGAAAGCGGCTCTGAAACGGTTCGTTACATCAACAGTGTCGGTATATTCATTGAAATCGACGGTGGTCACTTTCTTAGGGTCTGCGACCTCAGAATGCACCGGGAATGCATGGGCAAAGAAGCCCTCCTGCATCAGCCAGACACGACCGTCCCTTGTGTCCGCAGAGAAACACGAGGTCATACGTTCATACTGCTTGGTGGTGTTCTTGAATGCAAAGATGAAGGTGCGCCGTCTGCGCTGGACGCAGCCATAGTCTGCGGCATTGATCACACGCCATTCGATTCCATAGCCTTCTTCCTGCAAGCACTTCAGGATGATGCCAAAATCACGGCCCCGCTGGGATGCGGGAGATTTCAGCAGGCGGTCCACATTCTCCAGCAGAACGTAGTTGGGATGGTTCTTCTGGATGATCTGATAGATGGACCACCAGAGGACGCCCTTTTTGCCCTCGATGCCCTTAGCACCGGTGCTGGCAACAGAGTAGTCCTGACAGGGAAAGCCACCCACCAGAAGGTCGTGCGGCGGCACTTGGTCTATCACGGTGGCGATATCTGCATTTACACAGTGGGAATCCTCGCCAAAATTTTTGTCGTAGCACTTATAAGCCCATTGACCAGCTTGGCCGGGTTCCCATTGGTTTGCCCAAATCGTCTTAAATCTTTCGGAACAACGCTCTAATCCAACGCGGAAACCGCCGACGCCGGCAAATAGCTCCACAACACGAATATCGCTATTTGCTGACACTTTCATAACACCCCATTCTGTGATATACTTAAATCTAAGTATACACTTTTTTGAGAAAAAGATCAACCACTTTTTGTGATTTTGACCGTTTTCTCACCATTATTATAGCAAAAACCTACCGAGGGATCAACCCCTAAAATTGGAGGGTAAGTCATGGAGCAGCGGAAGTACAAAACGAAGGCGGAAGTTCTTGCTCGTGGGCAGGAAGCGATTGGAAAAACTCTAGGTGAGATAGACAAGACTGGCCGTATCGCAACGGGCAAAGGCGCTATCGGTACAGCTATAGAAGAAAGCTGGTTTGGATACAAGCCTAATAACAAACCAGTTCCTGATTTTGAGGAAGCGGGCGTTGAACTGAAAGTAACACCGTATAAGCAGACATCAAAAGGAGTAAGTGCGAAAGAACGTTTGGTCTGCACGATGTTGAATTATGAAAAAGAATGCGATAAGACTTTTGAAACGAGCGAATTTTGGCAAAAGTGTTCGTGTATGTTGATAATGTTTTATCAGTACAAAAAGGAACGAAAAAGAAAAAACTGAAGATAGAAAAAGTGATTTTACTTGAATTTTCAGAAGAAGATTTGGAAATTATTCGGAATGATTGGAAAATCATAATTGATAAAGTTCGAAATGGTCAAGCGCATCTTATTAGTGAACGAGATACAATGTATTTGTCGGCATGTACAAAAGGGCGAAATGCACGAGACATAACGACACAGCCGTATAGCAGTAATCCGGCTAAAAGAAGGGCGTATTCTTTAAAAACTGGATATATGACACAAATACTGCGGCAGCGTGCTTTTAGTTGTACTCCGGGAGAAAAGATAATAAAAAATCCAGAGGAACTTCGAACGAGCACATTTGAAAATAGAGTGGAAGAGATGTTCCAACCGTATATAGGAATGAGTCGCACCAATCTTAAAAAGCGATTTGGAATAACTTCAAGCGCAAAAAATATTAATGAATTGATATTATCAAAGATGCTGGGAATAAAGGGAAAACCTAAAAATGCGGACGAATTCAAGAAGGCATATATTACACCAAAAACAATTACGATTAAAATGAATGGTAATGTTAGAGAAAGTGTTTCGTTTCCAGCAATTAATTTTTGTAAAATAATCAATGAGACATGGGAAACATCAACGCTTTATGATGAACTTACCTCAAGAAGATTTTTATTTGTTGTTTTTGAGAAAAAAGATGATGGGGAATGCTATTTTAAAAAAGTGAAATTTTGGAGTATTCCGAATGAAGATTTAGAGAAAGTCCATCATGTGTGGGATAGAACGGTAGAGATTTTGAAAAACAGTAAAAATGAAAAAGGAAAGAAGCTAAAATTCCCACGAAAATCTGAGAGTAAGGTTGCACATGTTCGTCCTCATGGAAAAAATAAAAATGATACAGCGAAGCTTCCGAATGGCAATTGTATGACGAAACAGAGTTTTTGGCTAAACAATCAGTACATTGCAGAGCAAATAGAAAAATAAAATTTTGTTTTTGTGAGGAATATATCATGGAACAGCGGAAGTACAAAACGAAGGCGGAAGTTCTCGCTCGTGGGCAGGAAGCAGTCGGCAAAACGCTGGGCGAGATTGACAAGACTGGGCGCATCGCAACAGGTAAAGGTGCCATCGGTACCGTTGTGGAGGAAAGCTGGTTTGGGTATAAGCCCAATAGCAACCCGGCTCCCGATTTTGAGGAAGCGGGCGTCGAATTGAAGGTGACACCCTATCGGCAGACCCCTCGTGGCATTCAGGCCAAGGAACGGTTGGTCTGCGATATGCTGAACTATGATGAAGAATACTACAAGACCTTTGAGAACAGTGCATTCTGGATGAAGTGCGCTTGTATGTTGCTGATGTCCTATGAGCACCGGGATGGGGTGCCCAAGGTCGACTTTACAATCGACAAGGCAGTGCTGTTCCAGTTCCCGGACGAGGATCTGGAGGTCATCCGCAATGACTGGAAGATCCTGATGGACAAGATCAAGGCAGGACAGGCACACCTGATTAGTGAGGGTGATACCATGTATCTGGCAGCGTGTCCGAAAGGCCGCAACTCGCAGGATACCCGGTCGCAGCCGTTCAGTCCTATCCCGGCCATGAAGCGGGCGTACTCGCTGAAGTCCAGCTACATGACGCAGATCTTGCGGCGGTACATCTTCGGGGACGAACCCTGCGAGAAGATTATCAAAGACCCGGCTCTGTTGCATTCCAATACTTTTGAAGAACGCTTTGAAGAAATGCTGCATCCCTATATCGGAAAGAGCCGCACGGAGTTGAAGGCACAGTTTGGGATAACATCGATTGCAAAGAATATCAATGAGATCCTCGTCGCAGCGATGCTTGGATTAAAAGGTAGGCTGGCAAGTACAGATGAGTTCCAAAAGGCGTCTATTGTTCCGAAGACGATAACAATTGGACCGGGCAACACAATAAAAGAAAGTATGTCTTTTCCTGCTATGGATTTTTGTAAAATGGTCAACGAAAAGTGGGAAGAATCTGATTTGTACAATTGCTTGGCCCCAACAAAATTTCTGTTCATAGTTTTTAAAAGAGAGGATGATGGCGAATATTATTTTAGAAGTATAAAATTCTGGAATATCCCAGCTGAAGATTTAGAAGAAGTACATCGTGTATGGCAGCGTGCCGTGGATATATTGCGAGAGGGTGTCCATATTTGGAAAGATTCCAGAGGCCGAAATTGCAATAATCTCCCGAAAGCATCTGAGAGCAATGTGGCTCATGTTCGACCTCATGGCGTAAACAGTATGGATACTGCACCATTGCCAACAGGTGGTGAGATGACGAAACAATGCTTCTGGTTGAATAGCACTTATGTTGCGGAGCAGATAAAGGAAGTATAAAATGGCAGGATATGTATTTGCTATCGGCGGGGATACCGAGATAATAAAGATTTGTGCAGAACGAGGGGTTTATGCGACCCGGTTGAACAGTTTGGCTTCAAGACCGTTTGAGGCAACGCTGGCGGATTATGTGTCCATGAAACCGGGAGATAATGTTTACTTTTTTAGTGAGCGTAAAATCTATGGTATCGGAGAATTAGTTGCAGTCGGGCCGGATTGCAAGTACTCGAATTTTCCGGGTTCCTCAACTTGCGCAGCGGTCGATTACGCAGATGTGAGGGATGACCTGTTGGTCGATTCTGGTGAGGATAGTGTCTGGTACCGATGGTTATGCACTTTTAAGGCATCGCCGTACTTTTTTGAGGAAGGAATCGACACCGATGAGGTGCTGGTCTATAAACCGAACACGTTCAAGATGCTTCGTGCCTTTTGGAACGTCTCGTTTATAAAATTGGGCGATGAAGAAAACGAGTCCCTGAAAGAGATATTATTGCTTCGGCATCAGCAAGAAATGCGAACAGGTCAGCGTGTTTGGGAAAGAAATGAAGAGATACATGACCTGATAGGTGCACATGAGTTAGACCGATATTTGATCAAACCGGAGAGTTTGCTTTGCAACTGTGTAAGAGCAGATAAGGTGAAACATGAAATGGCCCTAGAGGTATCGGTCGTTTATGACTTATGTAATGATGGAATCCCGAATCTTGGCAGATGGGATTATGTGTCCCATCAAGTGGTAGCATCCCCGTTCAAGCCTATCAATTATATGGATAAGATCGATGTGTTTGCTGCGAGATATTTGGAGGGGACAAGGATCCCGTGCCAATATTTGACCATTGAACTGAAGAAAGATAAGGCAGAAAAGTCGACGATAGACCAAGTCTTGAAATACGTTGATTGGGTGTGTGCAGAGTATGGACACCTCAGATACGGTGATAAAACCAAATGAAACATCCAAAATCATATGATACGACCCCGGAAACATCCAAACGGATGTCTCGTGTCCACCTGAAGCAAGGCAAGGCGGAAGTTCTTTTGGCAAAGCGTCTGTGGCATCTGGGGTTTCGATATAGGCTGAATGATAAGCGGCTCCCCGGCTCTCCCGATATCGTCATCCTAAAATATAATATCGCCATCTTCGTGGATGGTGAGTTTTGGCATGGGCAGAACTGGGAAGAACGCAAGCCAAAGCTGAAACGTAACCGGGAGTACTGGATAGCCAAGATTGAGGAGAATATCGCACGGGATATCCGAAACGACAAGGATTTAAGGGCGAAAGACTGGTATGTTATCCACTTCTGGGAGAAGGAAGTGCTGAAAGATACGGATGGGTGTGTTGATACTGTGAGAGAATTGGCGGAACACCGTATTGAGGAAATGGTGGATTTATAAAAGGTGGCACTTGCCTCTTGGTCGAAGAGCAAGTGCCACCTTTTTAAGCGGTCAAAAAGTAATTGATAACAGTCAAAAGTCCCTTACGGGGAAGTTCAATTAACGTGGATGCATCGAGTTGAAATTCAGACGGGCGATGAACAACCCAATTTAAAGGATTTACAGTATCATTGTAATTGTCAAATAATGCCATGAAATAGTCACGAATAGTGGTATCGGTAATATAATTTGCAAGGTTTCTCTTATAGTTATCAATAATCTGGCTTAATTTAGAAAGTCTTTCTATATTCTCCCAGATTAATTTTCTTTGCCCCTGAATGTAATGCTGGTGAGAATAATATTTGATGGACTGTTCGATGATTGAACGAGTTAAGAATGCGGAAGCAAGAGGATAAGTTGAAACGAGCTTCTTGTCTGAAAATAGCCGCAACTCTTGACAGACTGCTGATACGCCATGAGAAGTAGAATCATGAGGATTGAGTTTGCTGGAATCTAATCCTTGGAAGAAATAAGGCTGATTTTTCACAACTCCAGAACGAATGGATTTGGGTGTATGGGTTGAGGGAGAAGTACTAGAAGATTTCGATGTGTCCGGCGAATCTGGAACGAAGTCGGAACCGTCTTTTTCTTTTTGAATCGAGGATTCAGGAGGAGAAGGTGGGGCAGCGTTCGGAGGAGTTTCATTTGTAGCGGAAGAATCTTCCAAAGAAGTATCGGAATTCTTTGTGGGAGAATCCTTTAAAGGATTAGGCTTGGGAGTAGTGATGGGATGCGTGGAATGGTAGGTATCAATCCAAGGGCAGAGTTTATCACTGATAGAATCTGCTGTATTGAAAAGACGTGTAATGGACATTTGAGAATAATCGGATTCGGCAACAATCCATTTTGAGGCTTCAACGACAAGGATGATTCTATCAGGAGTAAACGTGGATTCGTCTGATGCATCGAGCCCGATTTTAGTACGAACCTTTCGGTTGTTGAAAATTCGTTGGATGGTTGTAAAAGGTAAAATAGTAGTAATGTCCAAGCCATCACAATATTTCTGGACGTAAAGGTATATCAGATTGGACAAGCTTTGCTTGTTCCCCTGACGAACTTTAAAGTTTTCTTTTTCACGTGCATCCCAAGATTTCAAGCCTCGACCATGATCCTCACCGGAATGAAGCCTTTCCATAATAAAAAATGCTTCAGTCTCATCAGTGACATAGCAATTAAGCGAAGTTGAGAGGTCTACACCGGGTCCACTAACGATTTTCTTGACTTTGTCAATTGTAGCCTTGTCAAGAAATGTAAAAGTATCGGGATACAGGAGAAGCTTTATAGCGGCAACTCGGCGATTGCCTTCATATACAACATATTTTTTTAAGAATTCGCTATAAACAACGACAATCCTATTACATGGAAGTAATCCGTGAGCTTTAATATCTGAAGCCAAGTTTAGCATTTGCGGGATACCGACAGAATCAAAAAGCTTTTTCAAGGTGTCAAATTCGTCAGAAGCGATAGGGTGACGAGGATTTTCATAATAATTAGCAATATTAGAGACTTTGATTCTTTTTTCACTTCCAGACATCGTGGTTCCTCCTTATAAGATTTTTATATATTTATCTTCATTCGAGGGTCTTAATGTTTTTGAAGAGAAAAACATTACTTCGCTACCAAAGCGCTTGCTTTGCAAAGAATATTGAAGCGAAAACTCAATGCTTTTTGTCTTCGAATACATTTTATTTATTTCATTTGAGTTATCGTAAGTGACAATCCATTTTCGATTTCGTAAATTATGAGTTATTGCATCAGCGAGTTTTTGGTGGTCATCATGAGAGTAGAAATTAGTATAAAGAACGGGACCTTTATTATAGTATGGCGGATCAAAAAAGGTAAAGGAACGACGTGTCTTCAGTATTACTGATTCGATAAAATCTAGAGCTTCCAGATTATATATAGAAATTTGAGGCTGATATAAAGCGATTTTTTCGATTTGATCGATTAACCGGCGTTTATTGAATCTACAATCAATAGAATAACGTCCAGTTTGATTTAGGCCTCCAATTGGGCCAGCCTTATCAATTATCCCGGAATGATTAACGCGATTTAAGAAAAATGTTGAAAAACCGACTTCAAGCGGAGTGTGTTGGGAAAAAGTAGATCTAATTTGCTTTTGTTTTTTCCATTCATTAACGGTTATGGAGGTGTCAAAGATTTTTTTGCTGAAAGCATCTGTGTCAGTTAAGACACTTTCCCAAAAACAATAAATGGAATAATCATAATCATTAAGAATAACACGCTTTATATTATTGTGGAATAATAATTCTAAAGGAATTGCAGCACCACCACAAAAAGGCTCAATGTAAGTGGTACAATCGTTGATTTCAATCAACTTTGCAACATAAGGGTATAATTTGTGTTTTCCACCTGGATAACGTAGTGGAGATGGATTCATAAAGCACCTCGTTTAATCGAGCGACAAAAATGTACACTAAATCACTATAATTATAGCACAGGTTACGCCAATCAACAAGAAAAACATGAAAAGCCTCTGCTACCAGATAATTAGGCAACAGAGGTGAGTAATTATAAATTTTTGTTTGCACGCTCAATCTTCCGGCCTGCCGTGCTCACACCCCAGCGACAGGTAGTGCTCCATCTTCCCTCTTAGCACCATCTGGGCATACTCCAAGGGCTTGTTCCACAGCAGCCAGTCCAGCTGTGCCCGCTGTGCCGGGGTGTTGCCATATTCGTCCTCCACAGCGATGCAGTCGATGGCAAGAGTGGTGCCATCCTCGAACCGGGCTTCCACCCGGTTGGTATCCATATTGTAGCGGCAGGAAAGCAATTTTGTCATAATAGTATCCTCCAAGACTTGATTTTTGGTGTATGGTCACTCGAACCAATGCCGTCAAGTCGTTGTCGGATGAAGTGGATTTTAGTTTGTCTGGGAGTAAGTGCACGGTTTCTGCACGGTTTCAAAACGTGCAAAGGGTGCAAATCATTGCAAAATCGGACAAAGGGTGCAGAAACTCCAAGCTCAAAACTTGCGATGTATCGTCGAGAAATAACGGTAAAACGTAACTTCCAAAAATTGAGGGAATCGCCCGGCGTGCGCTACGAATCAGTAGCCCGCGGGTCCCATCCCATAGGAATGTCTAACGTGGAAGCTGTGCGTGAATGCCGTGAAATCGAAAGATTTCATGGCTTTTTTGTTTTTTCGGCATGGCACGCCGGATCGTTTGCGCCATGCCCCAAAACCGCACCGTTTCCTGAAAAATTGCACAACCCCCGGGAGCATTTCCGCACCAAAACGGCGGAGAAACGCTCCCGGGGGTTGCTTTTATTCTGCGCTTTTACGCCTTCACATCCCGCTTTTGCAGCAGGAGGTACGCCAGCGCAAACATCGCAGCCAGCCAGAGCACACAGCTGAAAAAGAACAGCGCGTACTGGCCCGCCAGCATGTCGGTGCTGCGGTTGGCGTTCATGCCGGCCTGCATCAGGGCGTAGGGCCACAGCAGGCCGAAGCCTTTGGCGGCAGCGAAGATGCCGGTGATGCCGCCCAGCAGCCCCAGAAAGATGGGCACCGCAAAGCTGCGGATGACCATGGCCAGCACCAGCTGCGCCGCAATGACCGCCAGCGCGCCCAGCGCCCCGCGCAGCAGAAACAGCGCCAGCACCAGGGGCGGGGTGCCGGGCAGGCGGGCGAACACCTTGCCGCAGAAGGCATACAGCACGAACACGAAGGCGTGGGTCAGCAATGCCAGCTTGCCCACCACCACGAACTTTGCCGCGAACAGCGCCAGCGGGTGCACGGGCGCGGCCATGATGAAGTTCCAGTTGTGGCCCAGATGCTCCAGCCGCCACAGGTAGGCGGCGTAGGCGGCCACCATGGCCGGGAAGAAGAACATGGAGTAAAACAGGGTGTGCTGGGTCCACAGGCTGTACCAGCCGTCCGTTAAAATCTCCAGATTCTGCAGGTAGTTGAAGGTGCCGTACCCCGCCGAGATGACCGGCAGCAGAAAGAACATGATCCAGATGGGCGAAGCGTGGAGCTTGCGGTTCTCCGCGCGGATGCAGTTTTGCAGCATGGGTTATACCTCCTCCGTCTGCACCTTGCGCCAGGCGGCGGCAAACAGCCCGATGCCCAGCAGGATGGTAAAGGCCAGCAGTCCCCAGTTGTGGGCCCGGGTGCCGTAGGTGACCAGATGGCTGGCCTGGTCCCAGTTTGCCACTTCATAAGCGCTCAGCGGGATGTAGTAGCCGAAGGGCACAAAATAGCTGACCAGCGGCGGCAGAAAGGCCGAGAACAGGCCCACCAGCGGCGGCAGAAAGGCCGAGAACAGGCCCACCAGCGCCCCCACGATGCCCACGCACAGCGCCGGGAGCGGATTGCCGCACCAGAGCATGAGCAGCAGCTCGCCGAAAAAGAGCATCAAATCTACGGCCACGGTGCAGACGAACAGGTACACGAACTGTCCGGTCGGGAAGGCTTCGGTGTAGCCGTGCACCCGGCCAAGCGCCGGCACGCAGGCAAGCTCCAGCACCGCCGTCAGCAGCACTTCCAGCGTGCCGAAGACTGCCTTGCCCGCGAACAGGCTGCGGCGGGTCTGCAGGGTGTAGAGCAGCTTTGCGGTATTGCCCTTCACCTCCATGTCCCACAGGCGGGAGGCCAGCACCGCCATCATCACCGGCAGCAGAATGGCCTCGATGACCGGGATGCTGTAGAGCAGGGCGCTGTAGCCGTTGGCCAGCTCCTCGGGGCTGGACGGGGAAAGTCCGCCCACCCACAGCACCACGATGCCCGGCAGCAGCAGGCACAAAAGCAGGTCGTGCCGGCGGCGGGCTTTTTGCAGTTCTGCGCGGAAGGCTGCCATCTCACGCCACCTCCCCGTCGCCTTTGGTCAGGCTGAGGAAGATCTCCTCCAGATTCTTCGTCTGGCTGGTCAGGCCCACCACCCCGGCCCCGCTCCCGGCAAGGGCACCGACGAGGGCTGCCAGCGCTTCGTCCGGCATCGGCGGCAGTTCCAGCGTGTCCGGCTGGACGGGCCGGGTCACGGCCCGGATGCCCTGCGCCTGCAGCACGGCCACGGCCCGCTGTGCGTCCAGCACCCGCAGCAGCACGCCGCCCCGGGCGTGGCGCTGCAGCGCGGCAAGCGGGCCCTCGAACAGCAATTTGCCGTGGTTCAGGATGCCCACCTGCGACACCATCTGCTCCATCTCGCCCAGCAGGTGGCTGGAGATGAGCACGGTGGCACCGGTGCTCTCCGGCATGGCGGCGATGAGACTGCGCATCTCCTGAATGCCCGCCGGGTCCAGCCCGTTGGTGGGCTCGTCCAGAATGAGCAGCTTCGGGCTGCCCAGCAATGCCGTGGCGATGCCCAGCCGCTGCTTCATGCCGAGGGAGTACTGCCCCACTTTCCGGTTCGCGGCGCTGGTCAGGTGCACCACGTCCAGCACCCGGTCGATGTCTTTGAGGTCCACGCCCTTCAGGTCGGCGGCAAGGGCAAGGTTCTCCCGGGCGGTCAGGTGCAGGTAGCCCGAGGGCGATTCGATCAGGCTGCCGGTCTGCCGCAGCAGGCCGATGCGGTTTTCTTCGTTCAGGGTGTGGCCCAGCAGCTCCACGCTGCCGCCGGTGGGGTGCACAAGGCCCAGCAGCATTTTCATGGTGGTGGATTTGCCCGCGCCGTTGGGGCCGAGAAAGCCGTAGACGCAGCCCTGCGGCACGGTCAGGTCCAGATGGTCCACGACGGTGCGCCCGCCGTAGCTCTTGCACAGGCCATGGGTCTCGATGACAGGTTTCATAGCAGTTCGCTCCTTTTCGTTTGTGGTCTACGCTGTCATCTTACACCTGCCGCCTTAATCCCACCGGAAGCCCAGCTTAATCTGCGCTTAAATTTTCGGGCATTCGCCCTTGCGGGGGACAAAGTGTGTTATAGTAAGAGCGAAAGAAAGGGCGCGGCCCGGCAGGCTGCCTGCCAAAGGCTCTCCCCTCGGGAGAGCTGGCGCGAAGCGCCTGAGAGGGTTTACACTATGACCACCATCTATGACGCCAGACTTCTCCTCGTGGACGACAACGCCGACCTGCTGCGGCTGCTGTGCGAGCAATTGCAGGACGCCGGGTACCGCCATATCCGCACGGCGCAAAGCTGCTCGGCGGCAAGAGCCTGCTTTGCCGCCGAGCAGCCGGAGCTGATGATTTTGGACATCAACCTGCCGGACGGGGACGGCTTTTCGCTGTTCCGGGCCCTGCGGGCCAAAGCGGATGTGCCCGCGCTGTTCCTCTCGGCCCGGGACGCCGACGCCGACCGGCTGTTCGGGCTGGGCCTTGGCGCGGACGACTACCTGACAAAGCCCTTCCTGATGCAGGAGCTTTTGCTGCGGGTGCAGCACATTCTGCAGCGGGCCTACCGGGCCGAGCTGTCCCGCACCAAAAGCGATGCCCTGCGGCTGGGCGGGCGCAGCGTCGATCTGAACGACGCCCTCGTCACCCTGCCGGACGGCAGCACCCTTGCCCTCACCGCCACCGAGCTGGCTTTGCTGCGCAAGCTGGCCGAGAACCGGGGCCACATCGTCACCTACGACGCGCTGTGCACCGCCGTGTGGGGCGCGGATTACTATGGTTACGAGAACAGCCTGAACGTCCACATCCGCCACCTGCGGGAAAAGCTGGAAGAACAGCCCAGCCGCCCGCAGCACCTGCTCACGGTGCGCAGCATCGGCTACAAGCTGGCAAAGGAGGAAACGGCATGAAGACCTTCGGGCGGCTCATCCGGCGGTATGTGCTGGCAGCAGTGGGCATGGTGTTGGTGCTGGCGGTGCTGTGTGTCGGGTTCATCGTCTGGCTGGGCTGGCGGGAGAGCACCCACACTCCGCAAGCAGAATATTCCTCCGGCGTCATCGCGGACGCCATGGTGCAGACGGCGCAGGGCCTTGCCTTCGGGCCGGAGCACACCCCGGAAGAATGGATGGACGGCTACGCCTGGGCCATGGTGCTGGACGATGACGGCGATGTGGTGTGGAGCTATGCCCTGCCGGAGCATCTCGCCCGCCGCTACACCCCCGCCGACGTGGCCCGCTTTGCCCGGTGGTACCTCGACGACTACCCGGTGTTCTGCTGGACCGAGGACTACGGCCTGTTCGTCATCGCAATGCCGCAGGGCAGCATCTGGAAGTATAACCTCTACAATTCGCCCCAGCTGCTCACCGACGTGGTGAACAGCATCCTGCCGGCGGCGCTGTGCCTGCTGGCGCTGGGGCTGGCGGTCTGTCTGCTGGTGAGCGGGCGCGGCGCAAAGCAGCTGCGGACGGTGGCCGCCGGGCTGGATGCGCTGGCCGAGGGCCAGCCCGTGCAGCTGCCCACCGACGGCTTTGCCGGGGAGGTGGCCGAAAAGCTCAACCAGACCAGCGCCCACCTGCAAAAGCAGGGCGAGATGCTCGCCCGGCGGGACACCGCCCGCACCCAGTGGATCGCGGGGGTCAGCCACGATGTGCGCACCCCGCTGGCCCTCATTCTGGGCTGGGCCGAACAGCTGGAACGGGACCCTTCCCTGCCCGGTGCGGCCCGGCAGAAGGCAGGCGGCATCCGCACTCAGAGCGAAAAGCTGCGGTCGCTCATTGATGACCTGAACCTCACCAGCAAATTGCAGTACGGCGCACAGCCTTTGCGGCGGCAGACTCTTGCGGCCGGGCCGCTGGTGCGGCAGCTGGCGGCGCAGTTCTGCGAAAGCCCGTTGGCCGACCGGTGTGAGCTTTCCCTCACCCAGACCGAAGCCGCCGAGCGCGCCCTGCTGGACGCCGACCCGGCGCTGCTGGGCCGCCTGCTGGAAAACCTGCTGAACAATTCGGTGCGGCACAACACCGGGCCGGTACGGGTGCACATCGGCACCGAAGTAGCAGGCGGGCGGCTCTGCCTGACCGTCACCGATGACGGCGCAGGCTACCCGCCGCAGGTGTTGGCGGCCCTGCACGAGCCGGAACCCGGCGAGAATGCCCCGCACATCCTCGGCCTGCATGTGGTGGAGCAGATCGCCGCCGCCCACGGTGGGCAGGCGGTGTTTGGGCAGGCCGTGCCCCACGGGGCCAAGACCACGGTGTGGCTGCCGCTGCACCCAGAAAAATAAGAATAAGAAAAAGATAAAACGAAAGCAGCCGCTTCCCCTTTTTGCGAGGAAGCGGCTGCTTGTGCTTTTATAATAAGGAATCTCTCAGAAGAAGCGGCAGAAGCCAAGGCACACGCCCATAATGAAGAACAGCACGGCCTTTGCCAGCATGGGCAGCCAGAAGTTCTTGCCAAGGGCAAGGTCCCAGCGGCTGATGTTGCCCTTGGGGCAGGTGCCCACACAGGCTTCGCAGGCGATGCACTCGCCGCTGCGCAGGCTCTGCTCGTCCAGCTTCAGGTCCACCGGGCAGCGGTGGGCGCAGGCCGAACAGCCCGGGATGCAGTTCTCGCCGTCCCGGTGCAGCTGTGCAAAGGGCAGCACCGGCAGCAGGGCGAACACCGCACCCATCGGGCACAAAAACTGGCAGAAGAAGCGGGGCTGCACCGCCATGCCGATCAGGATCAGCACGAACAGCGCGATGCCAAGGCCAAAACCGGCCGGCGGGGTGCGCAGGGCGGTCAGACGGGAGAACACTTCCCACGGGCTCCAGCCGGTGAGCCGGCTGTACACCCCGGCAGTGCACAGGCCCACGATGACGGCCAGCACCACGAACTTGACCTTCTGGCCCCGGCGCACGGCCTTTTCCGGCAGCTGGAACTGCTTTTTGCGGTGGAGCAGCTTCTTCTGCACAAGGCCCGAGAGCCACCACACACCGTCGCCCAGGCTGCCGAAGGCGCACACATAGCCGCAGAAGAAGCGGCCAAACAGGATGGTGAACCCGCACAGGCCGAGCAGCGAGAGGGTGAAGCTGTCCAGCTGCAGCACCTCGCCATGGCCGATGCGCAGAAACAGCTGCTTCACCCCGTTAAAGCCCGCCACAAAGGCACCGGGCATCGCGATAAAGAACATCAGCTGCACCGCAGCCCGCAGCCAGGCCCGGTGCTTCAGGGTGCGCTGTTTTTTCTGGGCCGCAGTCAGCGGCTTTTTTTCTGTCGTCTGCATCATGCCGCCGCCTTTCCCAGTGCGTCCTGCACTGCATCCCGCAGGCCCTCACAGGTGAGGGTCGCGCCCGAAACGAGGTCCACATCGCCGGTCTGGGCGGTGAGCATCTTGTCCAGCATGGTCAGCGCCTGCGTGTAATAGGGCTTGTCCTCGCCGTCGTGCTTCAGCACCGTGATGTCGGTCATCTGCCCGCCGGAGATGGTGATCTGCACCGTGATGTCGTCGCCGAAGCCGAGGGCGGTGCCCTCATAGGTGCCGTCCTTCAGACCAGACTCGGCTTCGGCTTCCTCGGCCGCCTGCTGGGTCTGCAGCACCGAGGTGTTCCATGCGTTCACCTCGTCGATCTCCTTCTGCCGCGCACTGACGGCGTCGGCCCGCACCAGTGCCACCTGCTGGTATTGCCACAGTACGGCCAGGATCAGCAGCAGGTCCACCGCCCGGACGATAAAGTTCCAATGCTTTTTCATGCGTTCTCCTCCCCTGTCGGCTGGTCCTGTTCCGGCGGCTCTGCTGCCGGGCTGCTTTCTGCAGCGGGCTCAGCAGCCGGTTCGCTTTCAGCCGGTGCTTCCGGTTCCGGAGCCGCAGGCACTTCGGGCGTGGTCAGCGCCTTCTGCAGGGCATCCTGCACGGCGGCATCCAGCTCATCGGCGGTGTACACCCGGCCGGAGGAAGCGCTCTGCTCTTTGCCGGAGAAGAAGGCTTCCAGCGCAGCACGCACCTTCTCGGTAAAGGTGGGTTCTTCGGTCTCGGTGGGCAGCACCTGCACATCGGTGACGCTGCCGTCCTTCACGGTAATGACCACGTTCACCGGGCCGTCGGCGGTGGAACCGGTGCCGGAGTAGGTGCCGTCGGCGTACTGCGGTTCGGCGGGCTCGGCAGGCGTTTCGTCAGCCGGAGCGGTGTCCGGCGTCTCGGTGGGTGCTGTGTCGTTGGCGGCCTTGGCCAGTGCCTGCTTCACGGCGTTCAGGATGCCGGTGGAGGAATAGGTCGCGCCGGAAACAGCGTCCACGCCCTCGGGTGTGCCGGTCTCCAGAATGGTGGCGATGACCTGACGACCCTTGTAGAAGTAAGAGGTCGTCTCGCCGTCATGGCTCACCACCGTGATATCGGCAAGGACACCGTCGGCAATGGTCACCTGCAGGGTGATGGGGCCGCCAAAGCCCTCGGCCGAGGCGGTGTACACGCCGTCGCGGTAGGCGGAAGGCGTGGTGAATTCTTCTTCCACCGGCGGTGCGGCGGGCGTCGTCTGCGGCGGCAGCGGGTTATTGACCACCTCGCCGGTCAGCGCGTTTTTGATGGCACCCAGAATGCCCCGGGAAGTATAAGTGGCTTCCGACACCGCGTCCACCTCCCAGGTCTGGGCGTCCAGCACGGTGTTCAGCAGCCGCTTTGCCCGGCGCAGGAAGGCGCTGGTCTCGTGGGCGGCGCTCAGCACCTGCACATCGGTGATATGCCCGCCCTCCATGGTCACCTGCACCTGCACGGTGCCGCCGAAGCCCCGGGAGGAGCCGGTGTAGACGCCGTCGGCATAGGGCAGCACGGCGGTCAGGCCCTCGGCTTCTTCTTCCGAGGATGCGGCGGGCTCTGCGGCAGGCGCGGACGCGGCTTCGGCCAGACGTTCCGGCACGGCGGCCAGCACCGGCGCGGTGCGCGGCACGGTGACCAGCACAAGGCCTGCCACGGCCACGGCGGGGAGCAGCTGCACCAGCGGCAGCAGCCGTTTCCCGGATTTTGTTTCCCTCATGAAATACCCCTCTCAGACACGGAAACAAGGTCCCTCCCGTTTCCGGGAGCGACCTTGTTTCGATGATTTTTAGTTCAGGAAAGCCTTACTTTGCCTGAAGGCCCTGAATAGCCTGCGTCAGGTGCGGGACCTGCTCCTGCGCATCTGCCTTGTACAGGGTGCTCTTTGCCAGCAGCTCAACGCTCTCGTCCAGCTCGGTCTCGAGGTTTGCCCAGCTTGCGGCGGCGTAGTTGGCCTTGTTCAAAGCCTTGGCCTGGTCCACCACAGCCTGCAGCGCGGCGCGGTCAGCGTCGTCAGCCAGCTCGTGCTTTGCCAGGTTGTCAGCAGTGGTCTGGATCTTGATGACGGTGTCAGCATAGCCCAGAGCATGGAGAGTGAGGGTCCAGTAACCGGTGCCGTCGGTGCCTTCGGGCAGCTGGAAGCGTGCAGACTGGGTCAGGCCCAGCTGGATACCCATGACCTTGTGCATCCAGTTGTCGGCTGCGAACTTGGTGCCGTAAGTAGCCTTGGCTTTGGTGTAGGTGCTGTCATTGCCGTAGTAGGTCCAGGTGACGGACTGCAGACGGGAGCCCAGCTCGCCGTAGTTGCCGGTCAGGTCCACACGAATGAACTCGCCGTAGCTGCCCACATCGTCGCCACTCTTGACGGTGACGATCAGACCGTCAGCGGTCTTCTGACCTTCTTCAGCCACGCCGGAACCGGTGCCCTTGTGGGCAGCGGAGAAGGTGTAGCCGTCGCCGGACTTGGTGGCGTACTTCAGGCCGTTGGTCTTGTAATCCACAGCAGCGGTCAGAGCGTAGGTAGGCAGCTTGTTCTCAGCATAGCCGCCCACCAGCTGGCCGCCGTTGCGTACGGTAGCGTACTTGGAGCAGAAGTCGGCGAGGTCAGCGTTTGCCACGCGGACAGGCACATACTTGACGCCGGAGACTTCATAGTGGTCCATCTTAACGGTGGAGCCATCGGGCTTGGTAACAGTGCCGCGGTTCCAGCCGTAGGCGGTGCCGTCCGGGGTGTAGAAGGTCTTGCCGTCATCGGACCAGTGAGACACGGTGTAGGTGCTGCCGTCCTGTGCATAGATGGTAGCTACCTGCTGGAAGCTGCCGCGGTGCAGGCCGTGGTTAGCGGTAGCACGGGACACGGCATCAAAAGCGCCCAGATCGTGTTCGCCATGGCTGTCCTCCTGTGCGGAAGAAGCAGTGCTGCCAGCGGCATATACGTTCTCGTTTGCCCAGTACTCGTTCCAGTCCAGAGCGGCGTACAGATAGGTGTAGTTGGAGCTGGTCATCTTGTCGAAGAACTCCTGCACTGCAGCAATGCAGTTCTCGGAATCATCGGGGGCAGCTGCCAGTGCAGCGGGGGCCATGACGCTCAGAGCCATGGCTGCGGAAAGCGCCAGAGCGGCGATCTTTTTCAGTCTCATCGGAAAAGACACTCCTTTCAAATTTCAACCGTCCCTTTGCGAAAACAGTTTGTTAGCAGATACTAACTTCTGGCGCAAAAGAAAATCGGTTGTATTAGTACGAACTAACCGACAGTGCTATTATAAAAATCCGTCCTTTGCTTGTCAAGAGGAAATGTGAATTTTTTGTGCACAGCGCGATTCACGCCGGTTTCGGGGTCGTTCGCGCCGGGTCGCTTCCCATTTGCGGCAAAGTGTGCGACAAGACAATAAGCTTGCAGATAAAATTTGCACAAACATCCTTCTTCTTTTTGTCCTATTCCGCAAGCGCAGCAGGGCCGCACCATCCGGTGCGGCCCTGCTGCATTTCCTCTTTCTTTAAAGTCTGCCGGTTTCCAGCATCTGCTTCACTTCGTGCAGGTCTTTGCACTCGGCGGTGTACAGGCGGCGCATCTCGTCGTCGGCGGGCGAAAGGTCCGGCACCATCACGGTGACAAAACCGCCCCGGGCCCCGGCCCGCACGCCGTTGTAGCTGTCCTCCAGCACCAGCGTTTCGGACGGGGCAGTGCCCAGCGCTTTTGCCGCCGTGAGGAAGATCTCCGGGTCGGGCTCCGACGAGGTGAACTGTTCGCCGGAGATGACGGCCTTGAAGTGACCGGTCATATTCCAGTTGTTCAGGTGGCGCAGGATGGACGCCATCCGGCTGGAAGATGCCACCACCATGGGGATGTGCTGCGCTTCCAGCCAGGCGATCAGTTCATCCAGGCCCGGCTTTTTGGGCGGCGGGGCCTGGAATGCGATCTCGGCCTGTGCGTGCAGCGCTTCCATGATGGCGTCGGTGTCGCACCCCGGCCCGTAGAACTGCCGCAGCACCGCCCGCATGGAGTCGCCCGCCGAGCCCCGGGCGGCAACATCCAGCCCTTCCTTATAAGAAAGCCCGAGGGTAGCCAGCGCAGGCCGCCACAGGGTGGCCCAGATGCGCTCGGTGTCGAACATCAGCCCGTCCATATCAAAAATAACGCCCCTGATCATATGCAAAAAGCTCCTTTCCAGCCCCGAAAACGTCGTGTGTGCCCCTATTGTACCATAGATTTGGCAGTTTGCACACCATTGTGCTCATAATCTGGTGCAACTTACCAGGTGGAAAGATGAAACATTTTGCGATTCCTTGCAAAACCGCTCCGGAATATTATAATAGAAACCAACATTTGTGTCATAAAGCGCCGGAAATCGTGCGCACGCGCATAAAAGAAAAGAGGGAAACTCACTATGTTGGATATCAAGATCACCCGTACCACTGCTCCCAAGCAGAAGCCGGACGAGAACAATCTGGGCTTCGGCAAGAAGTTCACCGACCATATGTTCGTCATGGACTACACCGAGGGCGAGGGCTGGCACGACGCCCGCATCGTCCCCTACGGCCCCTTTGAGCTGGACCCGGCTACCGTCGTGTTCCACTATGCTCAGGAGATCTTTGAGGGCATGAAGGCTTACCGCACTGCTGACGACACCGTGCAGCTGTTCCGCCCGGACTGCAACGCAAAGCGCTTCCAGGATTCTGCCGACCGTCTGTGCATCCCCAAGATCCCCGTGGAGGACTACATCCAGGCTGTTGAAACTCTGGTGGACGTGGACCGTGACTGGGTGCCCCACACCGACGGCGCTTCCCTGTACATCCGTCCCTTCGTGTTTGCAAACGACGTGGGCCTGGGTGTCCACGCTTCCAAGCACTACATCTTCTGCATCATCTGCGCTCCCTCGGGTGCTTACTATGCCGAGGGCATCAACCCCGTCCGTATTTATGTTGAGGACGAGTACATCCGTGCCGCTCCCGGCCTGACTGGCTTCACCAAGTGCGGCGGCAACTACGCTGCTTCCATCAAGGCCGGTGAGCTGGCCGAGGAGCAGGGCTACGCACAGGTGCTGTGGCTGGACGGCGTTGAGAAGAAGTACGTCGAGGAAGTCGGCAGCATGAACATCATGTTCAAGATCGACGGCAAGGTCTACACCGCTGCAACCGTCGGCACCGTTCTGCCCGGCGTCACCCGCCGCAGCTGCATCGAGCTGCTGAAGGACTGGGGCTATGAGGTCATCGAGGGCAAGCTGGCCATCGCCGATATCATGGCCGCTGCCCGCGAAGGCAAGCTGGAGGAAGTCTTCGGCACCGGTACCGCCGCTGTCGTCTCCCCCGTCAAGGAGCTGGTCTGGAAGGGCGAGCATGCTTACATCGGCGACGGCAAGATCGGCCCTGTCACCCAGAAGCTGTACGATACCATGACCGGTATGCAGTGGGGCAAGATCCCCGATACCAAGGGCTGGATCGTCCCGGTGGAGAAGAAGAACTAACCACAAAGTTCCCGGAGAGAACTTTTTTATTCAGAATTCGGAGAAACGCCGCCGGAGCCCGACCGCTCGGCGGCGTTTGCCGTATCTGGGAAAAGCCTTCCCCCGAGGGGGAAAGCGGCCTCGCCCTCTCCGTCTGCTCCCGCTGGTCGCATCCACCTCTCCCAAGGGGAGAGGCAAGAACGTAACGGTCAGGCCCTTGGCTCTCCCTTTGGGAGAGCTGTCACCGAAGGTGACTGAGAGGGCGGCTTGCCTTCCGTCAAAACTCCAAAATTTCCCGGCACAATTGCTTTCTTTCTCCTGCAGTGCTAAACTGGATTCAGAACTGCGGCCTGCATTGCGGCAGGCCCTGAGCAGGAAAGATTGAGAGGGATGAACCCATGGTCAAAAAATGGAGCGTGAGCTACCCTGCCGTCAATGGCACCGAGCAGCGCAGAGTGTATGTTTATCTGCCCACCATGTATGAATCGGAGCCGGACCGCCGGTATCCGGTGCTGTACATGTTCGACGGCCAGAACGTCTTTTTTGATGAGGACGCTACTTACGGCAAGAGCTGGGGCGTGGCCGATTATCTGGACTACACCGACACCCCGCTGATCGTGGCGGCCGTGGAGTGCAACGCCGGAGCCAACAATGAGCGGCTGGTGGAGTATTCGCCCTACCGGTTCGATGACCCGCAGTTCGGCCACTTTGACGGCAAGGGGCAGGCCACCATGAGCTGGTATATCCACCGGTTCAAACCCTTCATCGACCGCAACTTCCGCACCCTGCCCGACCGGGAGCACACCTTCATCGGCGGCAGCAGCATGGGCGGTCTCATGAGTCTGTATGCCCTGCTGCAGTACAACGACACCTTCAGCCGTGCAGCGGCCCTGTCGCCGTCCATCTGGGTGTCGCCGGAAAAGCTCTCCGGCCTTGTGGGCCGCGCCAAACTGGAGCCCGGCACCGTGCTCTACATGGACTACGGCTCCCGCGAGATGGGCAACCACGACGGCATGCGCAAGGGCTTTGCGGAAATGTGCGCAAAGATCATGGTCCGGGGCATCCACCTGACCGCCCGCCTTGTGCCCGGCGGCACCCACAGCGAAGCCAGCTGGGAAAAGCAGCTGCCCTTCGTGTTCCATACGCTGATGTATGAGGTGGAAGAATAACGGGTAGCGGCCTCGCCCTCTCAGTCACCTTCGGTGACAGCTGTTCCCCTTCTGGCACTTCGTGCCACCTCCCCCGGCCGGGGGAGTCTTTCCCAAAGGGGGAGCCAAGAACTTGACCGTTACGCTCTTGCCTCTCCCTTTGGGAGAGGTGGCAAGACGCAAAGCGGCTTGACGGAGAGGGCGAGCACGCTAAAAATGACCAGTACAACCAAAGGAGGAATCACCATGGAAATGCAGTATTTCAAGGACTACAGCCCGGCGCTGGGCCGCGACATGGAGTGCAAAATTTACGGCCATGCAGGCCGCCCGATGCTCTACATCCCCTGCCAGGACGGGCGGTTCTTCGACTTCGAGAACTTCCACATGAATGACACGCTGGCTCCGTGGATCGAGTCCGGTCAGATCATGGTGCTGTCCATCGACACCATGGACAAGGAGACCTGGTCGGATACCCAGGGCGACCCCTACTGGCGCATCCGCCGCTACGAGCAGTGGCTGCGCTACATCGTGGACGAGGCCGTACCGAAAATTCAGTACATGGCCAAAGAGCGCAACGGCTGGGACGGCCTGCCCGGCGTCATCGCCTTCGGCTGCAGTCTGGGTGCCACCCACGCCGTCAACCTGTATCTGCGCCGCCCGGACGTGTTCTGCGGCTGTCTGGCCCTCAGCGGCATTTATACCGCCCACTACGGTTTCGGCGATTACATGGACGAGCTGGTGTACATGAACTCCCCGGTGGACTACATGAAGAACTTCCCGGAGGACCACCCCTACATGCAGCTCTATCGCAGCCAGAAAGCGGTCATCTGCTGCGGCCAGGGCGACTGGGAGCAGCCGGACACCACCTGGTTTTTGAAGCGCATCTTCGAGGCCAAGAACATCCCCGTCTGGGTGGACCTGTGGGGCCACGACGTGAACCACGACTGGAACTGGTGGTATAAGCAGACTGCATATTACATGCCGTATATTCTGGGGTGAACAGGCTCGCCCTCTCAGCCGCCTTCGGCGTCAGCTCCCCCAAAGGGGGAGCCTTTGGCAAAACCGTGAACTTTGCGGGGACTGCCAAGGCCTCTCTCTTTGATAGACTTCCCCCGACCGGGGGAAGATGTCGCGTGAGCGACAGAAAGGGGAGCAAGGTGGCAAGACGCGGAGCGGCTTGACGGAGAGGGCGAGGACGCTATAGAGGAAAGAGGAATCACAAACCATGCAGAATTTCATTTTCATTTCGCCCAACTTCCCCACCAACTACTGGCAGTTCTGCCGTGAGCTGAAGAACAACGGCATGAACGTGCTGGGCATCGGCGACCAGCCCTACGACGAGCTGAAGCCGGAGCTGAAGGACAGCCTGAACGAGTACTACAAGGTGGGCAGTCTGGAAAACTACGACGAAGTCTACCGCGCCGTGGCCTTCTTCACCTTCAAGTATGGCCGCATCGACTGGCTGGAGTCCAACAACGAGTACTGGCTGGAACGCGACGCCGCCCTGCGCACCGACTTCCACATCACCAGCGGTTTCCAGACTTCCGATATGCCCCGCATCAAGTACAAGAGCAAGATGAAGGAGTATTACCAGAAGGCCGGCATCGCCACCGCCCGCTACCACATGGTGGATGACTACGCGGGCTGCAAGGCCTTTGTGGATGAGGTGGGCTACCCGGTGGTGGTCAAGCCCGACAACGGCGTGGGAGCCTCGGACACCCATCGCCTTTCCAGCGATGCCCAGCTGAAGGAGTTTCTGGTCTACAAGACCGCCCATCACCCGGATGTGGAGTACATCATGGAGGAGTTCGTCCGCGCCGAGGTGAACAGCTATGACGCCATCATCGACGCCAACGGCAACCCCATCTTTGAGGCCGGCAACGTCAGCCCCATGTCCATCATGGATATCGTCAATGACAACGATAACTCCATCTACTACATCATCAAGGACCTGCCCGAGGATACCCGCGCCGCAGGCCGTGCCGCCGTCAAGAGCTTTGGCGTCAAGAGCCGCTTCATCCACTTCGAGTTCTTCCGCATGACCGAAGATCAGGCCAGCATGGGCAAGAAGGGCCAGATCGTGGCGCTGGAAGTCAACATGCGCCCCTGCGGCGGCTTCACCCCGGATATGATCAACTTTGCCCGCTCCACCAACGTGTATAAAATCTGGGCCGACATGATCGCCTTCGGCGGCACCGATATGCCGGTGGGCGAGCACTTCTACTGCCCGTTCGCAGGCCGCCGCGACGGCAAGCACTTCGTCTACAGCCACGAGCAGATCATGCAGAAGTATCAGCAGAACATGCGCATGGTGGACCGCATCCCGGACGCCCTGAGCGGTGCTATGGGCAACCAGATGTACGTTGCCACCTTCTCCACCCGCGCGGAGATGGAGCAGTTCTATTCCGACGTGCTGGCCACCACCGATGCCGCCAACGCCGAGGCACAGAAGGAGCTGAGCAGCATTCTGGCTCTGGGTGAGCCGGAGACGGCTCCGGCCGCAAAGGCAGAGGAAAAGCCCGCCGCCCCGGCGGCAAAGCTTGCGGCCCAGCCGAAGCCCCGCAAGACCACCCGCACCGCAAAGAAAAAGTAAAAACCTCGAAAACGGAGGAACGAACCATGAAATGTCTGAAACAGGCTGCAAAACGCATCGTGACGGCAGGGCTGACGCTGTGCCTGCTGCTGCCCTGCAGTGTCCCGGCGTCGGCGGCGCTGCAGACCCCGGCCTGGATGCAGGCGTGGGCCAACACCCGCACGGCCGGTGTCATCGCGCAGCTGGAAAAGGACCAGTTCACCGCAAAGATCAAGGTGGACGGCGTGGAAGGCATTCTGGACATGGTGCGCAGCAGCGGGAACATGTACCTGAAGGCCGAGGAGCAGGACGGCACCGAGAAGCTCACCCTTCTGGTGCTGGACGGCAAGGCGTATCAGCTGGACTCCGCCCGCAAGCTGGCCATCTGCCTGGGGGATGAAGCCGCCGCCTACAAGGCCATGGGCCTGAGCGAGACGGTGGTGGCAAAGTCTCTTTCCACCGGCAGCGCCACCGGCTTTGCCGAGGCGAAGAAGACCGTCCACGGCAAGACCTACGACGCGGAAGTGTTTAACATGACGCTGGACGGCAAGCCCGTGGAGATGACCTACTGCTACGACGGCGGCGCGCTGCGCTACCTCATCACCCGGGTGGGCGGCAAGCAGGCATCGCTGGAATACCTCTCGGTGTCGGATAAGGTGGACGAAAGCCTGCTGAAGCTGCCGGAGGGCTACACCGTCTGCACCAAGGGCACCGACGGCAAATTCTACGACGCTTCCGGCAAGGCCGTGGACTGAAAAACAGAAGATAAGGACCGTTGTGCAACAGCGGCGGTCAGGCCCTTGGCGCTCCCTCTGGGGGACTGAGAGGGCGGGGGCTGCCATATGGCGGCCCCTTTTCGTTGTCCCCTTCTTCAAAATGTGGTATACTGGGGCCAGAGAATCTATTGAGAACGAGGTATCATCCATGAAAATTCCCGCAAACGGCTTCACCCACGCCGGCAAGTTCCACGCCGACGATGTGTTTGCCACGGCGCTGCTGCAGATCTTGCGCCCGGATATCAAGGTCACCCGCGGCTTCACCGTGCCGGACGACTTTGACGGCATCGTGTATGACGTGGGCTTCGGCATGTTCGACCACCATCAGGAGCCCCGCGAGACCCGCCCCAACGGCGTGCCCTACGCGGCCTTCGGCCTGCTGTGGCGGGTGCTGGGGCCGGGCCTTGTGGGCGAGCGGCAGGCCCGGCTCATCGACGAGAACTTCATCCAGCCGCTGGATTTGAACGACAACACCGGTGAGCAGAACAGCCTGTGTGACGCCATCGGCTTCTTTAATCCCGTGTGGGACTCGAAGGAAGACCAGGACGCCTGCTTCTTCAAGGCGGTGGCCGTGGCAAAGCAGATCCTGGAAAATCAGATCGCCAGCGCCAACGCCGTGAACCGCGCCGACGAGAAGGTGCAGCAGGCCTATAAGAACTCCCGGGACGGCATCGTGGTGCTGCCCTGCTACCTGCCGTGGAAAAACGGCCTGTACAAGACGGACGCGCTGTTCGTGGTCTACCCCAGCCAGCGCGGCGGCTGGAGCGCCCAGTGCGTCACCGACCACAAGACCAAGCGCCCGAAGCTGCCCTTCCCCCAGAGCTGGGCAGGCCAGCCGCAGGAGGTCATCGAGCAGAAAAGCGGCATCCCGGGCATCAGCTTCTGCCACGCCAGCCGCTTCCTCATCACGGCCAAGGACAAGGAGACGGCCCTTGCCGCCTGCCGTCAGGTGCTGAAGAACAATGGCCGCATCTGATGCCGCGCGGCCGAAGGCGGCCTTCGTGTATATGGTGCGTTGCACCGACGGCACCCTCTACACCGGCTGGTCCACCGACCCCGCCGCCCGCCTGCGGGCCCACCAGAGCGGCAAAGGCGCAAAGTACACCCGGGCGCACGGTGCGGCAGCGCTTGCCTATGTGGAAAAGTGTGCCGACCACCGTGCGGCCATGCGCCGGGAGTATGCCCTCAAACAGCTGCCCAAGGCCCAGAAGGAACGCCTTTGCGCGGCGTGGGCGGCAGCGGGGAGACCCTTTGCCGGAGAAACGGAATAAGAACACCGGAAAGCGTCTGCCTGCAGGCAGGCGCTTTTGCTGCAAAGAGTGGACGACAGCAGACCGACGCTTGTCCGAAAATGAACGAAAATGCGGTTTTCGTGTGCAAAACAATTGATTTTTGATACGGAATATGATACTTATATAAAATGGTAGATTATCCCTGCCCCCGAAAGACGCGGGCAGATGTGATACAGCGAAGAAAAAGGAGAAAGGACTATGAAGCATTTCAAAGCGGTGGCACAGCGCGCAACGGCCTTTGTGCTGGCGGCAAGCATGATGTCCTCGGCGGTGCTCCCTACCGTATTCGCGGCACAGCCGTTGAATGCGGAAAACAGCGTGGATGCGCTGGGCAATGTGGATGTCGCGGACGAAGACGGCACGCTGGTGTACCCGGAGTGGGACGACGATACGGCGGAAGATTTCCAGGACGAGGGGGATACCATTGACCTGAGTGACGCAGAATTCGATTCGGATGGTGACATTGCAACGCTGGCAGCAAGAAAAGGCACACAGGATTATATAGACAAGCTCAAAAATGCATATAATGAACTGAAAAAAGAGTATGATGCAGCTGTTACGAAAGCAAAACAGGATGCACAAAATGCCATTGACAATAATAAGGATTTTAAAGATGATCACGATCCGAAAAAATCGACTGTTTTGCAGGAACTCGAAAAGCATGATGCAACCTGTATGGAGGACGGGAATGCTAAATACAAGTGTACCCGAGTATGGAAAGGTTATCCTGTAAAGGCAACTGTGAAAAACCCGATCGCAAGCGAATATAAAAAACTTCACCGGGGAGTACAGGTTGCAATAAAGTTGGGATTGAAAAAAATAGGACTTAGCTCGATAGCGGATCAGCTGGACAAAGACCAGTTTACGCTTTCGGGTACAATTGATCTGAAGTGCCAGCATGACGAGAATGACCCCATCGTTGTAAAGACTGACGATGCACTGGGTCACGACTTCGAAGGTGCTAAGTGGATTGAAACAGACCCGGCTACCTGTGATAAGGACGGCGTAGAGACGCTCTACTGTATTCGCTGCCATGGTACAGAAGAAGGCGGCACTAAGACCCGTGCAATCCTGAGTGCAAATGTTCCGCACACACTGGGCGATTTGATTACTGAAGAACCGACCTGTGAAAAAACAGGTAGAACATATCGCGTTTGCAGTGTTTGCGGTGCAGAAGTGGAAGAAAGCACGATTCCGAAGCTTAATCATGACTTCCAGAACTATGTGAAAGACGACAACCCCGCCTGCCAGGATCAGACCGAGACCGGCACCTGTACCCGTACCGGCTGTGGAAAAACGGATACAAGAACCATCAGCGGCCCGCTGAGCCCCCACAAGTTTACAACGTGGACGGGCATCGGCGGATCGGTCAGCGGCCAGTATCTGTATTACGAGTCTACCTGCGATACCTGCCATACAGAGAAAAAGAGGATCAATATTGCGGATAAGAAGCTGGATGAACTGGACGAAGCCCTGAACGGAGACCCGCTGACGGCCACGGATAAAGAGCTGGAAAATATAGAGATTCTTTATAACGGCGCAAAAGCGGCGATCGCACTGATGAAGCAGGTTGGCGTTAATGTGGATAAGTACAATGAACGCCTGAACGGCATGACCGATCGGTACAATAAGTTTGAGCATGAACTGCTTCAGCGCGGCTGTGAGAAGACGGCCAGCGAAGCGATCGAGACCGCTCACGAGACCATTGACAACAAAAGCCCATCCGAGATGACCGATGACGAAATGAAAAAGGTCATCGGTGCTTATGTGGCTGCGGATACGGCGGTGGGCAAGCTGGACGACGGCCGCGCAAAGAAAACAGAGCTGCAGGCAGAACTTGCAGAGCTGAAAAAGACCGTTGAGGAGATCGAATCCAAGTATGCCCAGAAGGTCATTGAAAGCATTTGGGGCGATCTGAAGAACGGCACACTGGATAAGACCAAGCTGGAAGCGCTGAAAAAGACGCTGGACGACCTGAAGGATTATATTCCCGACAGCCTGAAAGAAAGCTACGATCAGGTCGTGGATGCCGTGCAGGCCGCCATTGATGCCATCGACCTTGTGAACGAAGCCAGCGCCCTGATCAAGCGGCTGCAGGAGGAGATCAAGAACGGCAATGTCAGCGAGGACACCCTCAAGGAAGTGCAGGATGTGATCGACCGAGCCGGTAAACTGGTGGATAAGATCAAGGAAAATCCCATCCTGAAGAACGCGGTGGATACCATTATCAAGAACGCAGAGGAAGCCATCAAGGAAGCCGCCGCCACCAAGGCACTGGAAGCGCTGAAGGAGGCCATTGAAAACGGCGACCTGAGCAAGATCGAGGAAGCGTTTGAGAAAGCACAGGAAGCCATCGACCAGCTGGAGCCCTATGCCCCGGATGTGGCGAAAAAGCTGCGCGACGCGCTGGAGGAGATCAAGAAGACCTATGTCAACGGCCTGCGCGACGCGCTGGAAAAGGCGCTGGAAGACGGTACCTATCAGGAAAAGCTGGAGAAGCTGAAGGATGTCATCAAGAAGTACGAAGACCTTATCAAGGACATCGACGCTTCCGGTGCGCTGAAAGACCTGTGGGAGACCATCAAGAACGAACAGCTGACGAAGTTTGTGGCGGATGCGGTCAACGAGATCAACCGCATCGTCAACGATGACAGCCTGTCTGCGCTGGAAAAGATCGCCGCGCTGGACGAGCTCTACGACGACCTGCACACCAAGCTGGCCGAGATCGTGGGCCCGGATAAGGCGGCTGAGATGCTTGAGCCGTTCGATAAGCTGATCGAGCAGGCCAAGAACGATGTGGCCAAGGCGGCCGCAGCGGCGGCGGATACCCTCATCAAGGAAGCACTGAAGGCGGTCAAAGCGGCTGTGGACAGCGCCGAGAGCAAGGAAGACGCCATCAACAAGATGGAAGCCATCTACTCGCAGGCGCATGATCTGCTGACCCGCGCCGGTATGTCGGACGAGGACGCTACCGCAAAGCTTGCGCCGGTGCGCTCGGCTCTCGACAGCCTGAAAAAGGTGCTGGAGGATTCCTTCGTCTCCATGGACACCATCAAGGCGGCTGTGGACGTCATCGTGGACGCAGCAGTGGCCAGTGACAGCATCGAGGGCGGCCTTTACAAGCTGGTGCGCACGCTGCTGGACGGCGACGATATGGACCCGGCGGTGAAAAAGGTCATCCTTGTGGTGGCGCGCGACATTCTGGAAACGGCAGACTGGACCCAACTGACCCCCAGTCTGCTGGACGATGTGGTGGACCTTGTGGTCAAAAAGCTGGACAAGAAGTACGGCAAGTACCCCTTCGTCAGCCAGCTGCTGAACGAGCTCAAGCCTTCGCTGAATGAGCTGGTGCACCGCGAGGTGGGCCAGGAGACCATCGACAAGGTGCGGGAAGTGTTCTTCACCACCATCAACAACGCCATTGCGGGCATTGACGCAGGCCAGGATAACCGCCAGCTGCTGGCAAAGGCCCGCGAAGACCTGATGGGGCTCAAGCCGGTGGTCTCGGCAGAGATGAAGCGCATCGGCACCAAAGCCGGTGAGATGCTCAACCGCGAGATGAAGGACCGCATTTCGAAGGCCCTGCCCGGCGTGGTCATCCCGGAGCTCATCGGTACCCTTGTGGGCAAAGCCACCGAAGACCTTGTGAACGAAAAGCTGGGCGAATACGATGAGAAAGTCGGCGCGATCATTGAGAAGTACGTCAAGTACCTCACCTGCCCCGGCCATGAGTACGAATATGTGACCATCCGCGAAGCCACCTGCACCCAGGACGGCGTGGAAGTGAAGCAGTGCAAGAACTGTGACTGGCAGCTGACCGATGACGATAACAAGATCGTCCACGAAAAGCTGGGCCATGTGGTGGTGGAAGACCCCGCTGTGGACCCCACCGAAACGGAAGAAGGCCTGACGGCAGGCAGCCACTGCAGCCGCTGCGGCGCGGTGCTGGAGCCCCAGCAGGTCGTCCCGGCCCTGCAGCCCCGCACCGACAAGTGGCTGGTCACCAGCGCTGTCACGACGGAGAACATCCGTGCGGCAGGCTATGAGAACCAGCAGAAGCTGGATGCGGCCATCAACGCAGTCCTGACCAAGGCGGGCTTCGATGCGGCCAGCAGCACCCGCTTCTTCGCACAGGTGAACAGCACCATCGGCATCCTGCCCAACGACCGCTACCCCGAGGAGGGCGTGGCCGGTATGGTGAAGCAGCCGGAAGCCACCCGCAACAAGAACTGCACCTTCTATGCGGTGCAGGTGCTGACGGCGGATTCCCACGGCCACAACGCCGGTGATGTGGTGGTCACCCCGCTCACCGTCACGAAGGAAGGCATCAGCCTGACCCTCTGCACCGAAGCAGTGGTGGCGATCGCCTGGAAAGTGAACGAGTAACTTCAAACCGCAAAAGGAGCGGCTCCCGTCCGGGGGCCGCTCCTTTTTGCGTGTGCGCCATTGTACGCCGTGTGCCGCTGCGCACCCCTCTTGGCTCTCCCTTTGAAAGATTCTCCCCGTGCCGGGGAGAAATGTCACCGAAGGTGACAAAAAGGGGACAAGCTGTCACCGCAGGTGACTGAGAGGGCGAATCCCCCGCAAACGGCAACGCCTGCTTTGACATCCGGGTGGACCAGACCGAACGGCTGCTGACCGGATTGAAAGCCGGGCTCTATGATATGGTGTTCTGCAGTTACCAGCCCGGCGAGAACGGCCTGCGGTTCACCCCGGTGGTGGAGCTGCCCTTCGTGGTGGCCATGCTCAAAGACGACCCGCTGGCAAAGTGCCCGAGCATCACGCCGGACCAGCTGGCCGGGCGGCCCATGGTCTTCACGGATTCGCCCGCCTACTCCGACCTTCTGCGCCGGATGCTGGGGGAATACGGCATCCGGCCCGAGATCCGCGGCTACTCCAACGAGGACTCGGTGCTGCTGAGCATGGTGCAGGCGGGGCTGGGAGTGTTCATCAGCACCGACCACCCCCAGATGTACAGCCCGGACACGGTGCTGGTGCCCCTGCGGCAGGACCGCTACCGCCGCTATGTCTACATGGTCACCCGGCCGGGTCTTGCGGCCAGCACCGCCGCCGCCCAGCTCATCCGCTACAACCAGCAGCGCGCCGTGCCGGAACAGGGCCGCCAGCCCCGCGCCGATGGCGGGGATAAACAATAAAGCAAAACGAAACGCCGCCCGGCCTGTGCAGACAGACCGGGCGGCGTTTTGCAGCAAAAAAGAGCGTGAGAGACCGCTGCAGAAATACATTCTAATTGCATAAAAACTGAATATATTTAAAATAAACTGCATAAAGATGCAAATTGAACCAAAAGAACGGTCAAATCCCTGTAAGGTTTGTCGGTTTTCAGCATTGACGCAAAAGCCGCACGGCGTATAATAAAAGCATCAACCGCAAACGAAAGACAGAGGATGCGAAGGGAAATGCGCATCAGAGAACAAAAGTGTATTTTTATTAAAGGAGCGCGTTT
>QWCE01001617.1_pt1 | contig 32768 bp, 25 predicted proteins | sample 1972531 | NCBI WGS metagenome assembly QWCE01 (sample SAMN09866716, study PRJNA288562) | Human gut metagenome isolate term4_stool, whole genome shotgun sequencing... | reverse complement strand
CCAGCCGCGCCCGGCCCATAAGCTCTTGCTCCGCCGCCTGCGGCAGCCATTGCGGGAGCTGCTGCGCCTCTTCGGGCAGCAGGGCAAGCGCATAGCCGTCCTCCAGCTGCTTGAGCAGGCCGTTGCGGATGGGAACGCCGTCCGCCTCGCCGCACCACGGGAGCCACGCGCCGCGCGGCATGGCAGCCGCCGCAGCGGCCGTCAGCCCGTCCGGAAAATGTGACACCGGGATGCAGGCCTGCAGCTCCGCGCCCTCACGGCGCGGATACGGAATGCCGAGATACTCCACTCTCCATTTAGATATGACGTAAATTCGGCGCAGTTGTTCCGCATGCTGGGAAATTTTGCAGATAAAAATATAGAACAGCCCATCCTGCTGCGCCGTTACGGTACCGATCTGCTCGCCCTGCTCCCAAACGCTCAATTCCATCATCAAAAATCCCTCCCGCACAGCCTATGCGGGAGGGAGACGCATCATTCCGTTTCGCCCTTCGGCAGGCCAAAGCTGACCGCAATGGCGTTGTCGACCTGATTCATCATGGCCGCATCGAGCCTGCCCATGTGCTCGCGCAGGCGGCGCTTGTCAATGGTGCGGATCTGCTCGAGCAGCACGACGGAGTCCTTCGTCAGGCCGACGTTCCGGCCGGTCAGCTCAATGTGCGTCGGCAGCTTTGCCTTGTTCATCTGGCTCGTGATCGCCGCCGCGATCACCGTGGGAGAATGCCGGTTGCCCATGTCGTTCTGCACGATGAGCACGGGCCGCGTGCCCCCCTGCTCACTGCCGACGACCGGACTGAGATCGGCATAGAAAATATCGCCACGCTTGACAGTCATATCCATTTCCGTTTCACGCTCCGAGAAAAATATCACCCGTTACACTGATTGCTTTCAGGAAGCTCTGCTTAGATCAGCAAGAGTGGATGGCGAGAGATTTTTTGGCAAGTCAAGGTATGGAAAACGCAGGAATACTTTGTGTACCCGCAAGGGGCATACCGCATCCGTAAGGCGGCAAAGCCGCCAACGGCTGCGCAATATTTCAAGTTTTTCATACCGATGGATTGACGAAAAATATCCGGCATCCGCCGCAGCTGATCTATGCAGAGCTTCCTCTAAGTACCGCGGGTAATCATATTGTCCCACGGGGCCGGAAAAATTATACGCCCCCGTGCTCTATCCTATGCGGCACGGGGGCGTCATGTGTTTTTCAGACTGTCAAAAACCTGCCCAGCCGAAAATTACGCCGGGAAGAAAAGTGGAAAAGGAAACCGTCAGGGTCAGCTTGGCGGAAAAGCCCGAAGGGATTTTTTGACAAGCTGTTTTATTCCTGCAGCATATCGAGGAACTGCTGCTCCGTCAGGACGGGGATTCCAAGCTCGCCTGCCTTGCGCAGCTTGCTGCCCGCATTCTCGCCTGCCACAACATATGTCGTCTTCTTTGAGACGGAGCCGGAGGCCTTGCCGCCGTGCGCCTCGATCTTTTCCGTGGCCTCATCGCGCGTGAACAGCGACAGAGCGCCCGTGAGCACGAATGTCATGCCCGCAAAGCGGTCGTCCGACGGCGCGGCCGTGCTCTCAAAATTCACGCCCGCTTCGCGCAGGCGGCGCAGCATGTGCTGCGACTGCGGGCTTGCAAACCACGACACGATGCTCTGTGCCGTGATGGCCCCGATGTCGCTGACCTGCGTGAGCGCGGCCTCGTCCGCCTGCATGAGCGCGTCCATGGAGCCGAACGTGCGCGCAAGCACCTTGGCGGCCTTTTCGCCGACCTGCCGGATGCCGAGCGCATAGATCAGGCGGCTGAGATCGGCGCTGCGGCTGGCCGCGATGGAGTCCAGCAGCTTCTGCGCGGCGCGCGTGCCGCTCTTCCAGAGGCTCTTCAGGTCATCCAGCTGCAGGTAGTAGATATCCGCCGGAGAATGGATGTGGCCGCCCGCGATGAGCTGGTCCACAATGGCCTCGCCGAGGCCCTCGATATCCATGGCGCCGCGCGAAACAAAGTGCGCGATGTTGCGGCTGAGCTGGGCCGGGCACTCCGCGCCCGTGCAGCGCACGGCAGCGCCGTCCGGGTCCCGCTCGACCGGCGCGCCGCAGACGGGGCACACGGACGGCAGACGGAACGGCACGGCGTCCTGCGGGCGCTTTTCCGGCACGACCGCAAGAATTTCCGGGATGATCTCGCCCGCCTTGCGGATGGTGACGGTGTCGCCGATGCGGATATCCTTTTCGGAAATGAAGTCCTGATTGTGGAGTGTTGCGCTTGTGACCGTTGTGCCTGCCAGCCGGACGGGGCTGACGACAGCGCGCGGCGTCAGGACGCCGGTCCGCCCGACCTGCACGACGATGTCCTCCACAAGGGTCTCACGAATTTCGGGCGGATATTTATAGGCGCAGGCCCAGCGTGGGAATTTCGCCGTGCTGCCGAGCTGCGCACGCTGCGGCAGGCTGTCGAGCTTGACCACCGCGCCGTCGATGTCAAAGGCAAAGCCGTCGCGCGTCTCGCCGATCCCGGCAATACGCCGCAGGGCCTCATCCGCCGTGGTGCAGCGCGTGTGCGGGATAACATGGAAGCGCAGCGCCTGCAGGAATTCCAGCGTCTCGATGTGCGACGTGAACTCCCGCCCCTCGGCAAGCTGGAGGTTAAAGACGAGAATGTCCAGCCTCCGCTCCGCCGCCACGGCGGGATCGAGCTGGCGCAGGCTGCCCGCTGCGGCATTGCGTGGATTGGCAAACAGCGGCTTGCCCTCCTCCTCGCGCGCCTCGTTGAGCTGCGCGAAGACCGCGCGGGGCATGAAGACCTCGCCGCGGACAATGAGACGGTGCGGCGCGCCGTCCAGATGCATGGGAATGGAGCGGATCGTCTTGAGATTCTCCGTCACGTCCTCGCCGATGCGGCCGTCGCCGCGCGTTGCGCCGCGGACGAACGCGCCGTCCACATATTCCAGCGCAACGGAAAGGCCGTCGACCTTCGGCTCGACGCTATAGACGGCGTCCGGCACGCTCTCGCGCACCCGGCCGTCAAACTCGCGGACCTCGTCCGGCGAGAACACGTCCTGCAGACTCTCGAGCGGCACGGCGTGCTCGACCTTTTCAAACTTGCTCAGCGCCTCGCCGCCGACCCGGCGCGTGGGCGAGAGCGGCGATGCCAGCTCCGGATGCGCGGCCTCCAGCTCCTCCAGCCGCCGCAGCAGCCGGTCATATTCATAATCCTCCATCTCGGGCGCATCGAGCACATAGTACTGATGGTTCGCCCGCTCCAGCACCTCGGTCAGGTGCGCGATCTCTTCGCGTGGGTTCATGTTCCTTCCTCCTCCGGGCCGCCCAGCCCGATGTAGGTGGACGGCACATTGCCGACGATGACGGTCTCCGCCGCAAGGACGGTCGCGTCAACAACGATCTCCTGCGTACCGGTCAGCGACAGGATCGTGACCGTAACGTGAATGTCAATAAAGATCTGGTGCAGTGTCTGGTTGATCCCGACCGTGCTGAAGCGGTTCCGGAACGCGGCGTCCGAGGTCCGCACGGCCAGCACGCGCACGACCAGCCGCGGCCCCATGCCGGAAAACAGTTCCGGCAGCACGACGCTCCCGACCGGGATGCCAAGCTCCTCCACAGACAGGTCCACTAGCTTCTCATCGATCCGGGCCGTCAGCGCCGTGCGGAAGCGGTTCAGCCCCGCCACGTTCGACCGCACGGCCGTGACATTGCCCTGCGTATCCTTCTCCAGCTCGACGAGCTTGTCATAGGTGATCTCCTCCGCCGTGAGCGTATCCTGCACGGCGTCGTTGATGGCCGCCGAGGCCTGATTATCCAGCTGCAGCGCCGCCAGCTGCGCCAGCACGGGCGCATAGTGAAGCCGCGTCAGCAGCACAAGGACCGAGACCGCCGCCAGCAGCACGGCAAGCGCCGCGCGCAGGCGGTTCCGCTGCACAAATGTCATTCTGCCCAACACCCCCTGCAGCTTATGCGGGGCGCGGGCGGGGTATGTTCCTTACAGCTTCCGCATGCGCGAGGCGGCAAAGTTCGCCATCAGGCGCTTCGTGCCGATCTGGTCAAAGGCGATCTCGAGCATTTTGTCATTGCCCGTCGGCAGGACGGACAGCACAAGGCCGCGGCCGAAGACGTCGTGCTCGACCGTGTCGCCCTTGCGGAAGTCGATCACGGGTCCGGATGCATGGTGCGAGCCGAGCGTGTCGCTGTGGGGCATGGTCGGGCGCGGGCGCGGCTTGGCCTGCTGCACGAAGCGCGGCTGCGTGTGCTGCTTACGCTCGACAAGCTCCTCCGGGATCTCCGCAAGGAAGCGGGACGGACGGCTGACCGTTGTGCGGCCGTAGAGCATGCGCTGGTGCGCGCAGGTGATGGTCAGGCGGCGCTTGGCGCGCGTGATAGCCACATAGCACAGGCGGCGCTCCTCCTCCATCTCCTCCGGCTCGCCGATGGCGCGGGCGCTCGGGAACAGGCCGTCCTCCGCGCCGACAAGATAGACCTCCGGGAATTCCAGGCCCTTGGCCGAGTGCACCGTCATCATGACGACGGCGTCCGCCGTGCGGTCATACTGCTCGATGTCGGTATAGAGCGCGATCTCCTCCAGAAAGCCACTGAGGCTCGGCGCATCCGCATTCTCCAGATACGTCAGGATGGAGGAACGCAGCTCGCGCACGTTCTCGAGACGGGTGCGGCTCTCCACATCGCCCTTCTGCTCGAGCATGGCGGCGTAGCCCGTGCGGATGAGCAGCTCGTCGTAGAATTCCGGCAGCGGCATCGTGCGGGAAAGCTCCGCGCACGACTCGATCAGCTCCGCGAACTGCTGCAGCTTGCCCTCGGCCCGCTCAAGCGCAGGGTAGGAGCGCGCATTGCACAGCACGGAATACAGCGGGCGGCCCTCCGCCGCGCTCTGGCGCTCGATGACCTCGAGCGTTTTGCCGCCGATGCCGCGCGGCGGCTGATTGATGATGCGGCGCAGGCGCAGATCGTCCGCACGGTTGTTGATGAGGCAGAGATAGGCCAGCATGTCCTTGACCTCCGCGCGGTCGAAGAAGCGCGTGCCGCCGATGATGCGGTACGGGATGCCGTTTCGCTTGAAAGCATATTCCAGCGCGTTCGACTGCGCGTTCATGCGGTAGAGCACGGCGAAATCGCCGTAATTGCGGCCGTGGGAATCCGTCAGGATGCGGTTTGCGACGTAGTTGGCCTCCTCCACGCCGTCGGAGGCCTCATAGATGCGCACGCGGTCCCCCTGCCCGTTCTCCGTCCATAGCTTCTTGCCCTTGCGGCTGTGGTTGTTGGCAATGACGGCGTTGGCCGCATCCAGAATGCACTGCGTCGAGCGGTAGTTCTGCTCCAGCCGGATGAGGCGCGCGTCCTGATACTCGTTTTCAAAATTCAGGATGTTCTCGATCGTCGCGCCGCGGAAGCGATAGATGCTCTGGTCATCGTCACCGACGACGCAGATATTCTCGTGCCGACCGGCCAGCAGCGAGGCCAGCAGATACTGCAGGTGGTTCGTATCCTGATACTCGTCGATGAGGACATAGCGGAACTTGCGCTGATAGTAGTCGCGCACATCCTCATATTCCTGCAGCAGGCGGACCGTCAGCAGGATGATGTCATCAAAATCCACGGCGTTCGCCTCCTGCAGCCGTCTCTGGTAGGACGCGTAGAGCTGGCCGATGCACTTCAGGCGGTAATCCGAGTTGACGGAGGCCAGAAACTCCTCCGGAGGCTGCATCTGGTCCTTCAGGCGGGAGATCTGCGCGAGGACGGCGCGCGGCGGGAATGTCTTCTCGTCCAGCCCGCGCTCGCGAAGGAGGTCCTTCATCACGCGCTCGGAATCCGCGGTGTCGTAGATCGTAAAGCTGCGGTCATAGCCGAGGCGCTCGATCTCGCGCCGCAGGATGCGGCAGCAGGCCGAGTGGAACGTCATGGCCCAGACGTCGTTCGCCTCCGGGCCGAGCAGGTCCGTCAGGCGTTCGCGCAGCTCATTTGCCGCCTTGTTCGTGAAGGTGATGGCCAGAATGCTCCACGGCGCTGCCGGGCGCAGGGCACAGAGGGCATCCGCCCGCTGCACGCCCTCCTCCGTTGGGTATTTTGCCTGCTCCTCCAGAAAATCGATGTCCTCCGGCACGGCATCCGGCGGAACCTCCGTGCTGTCCGAGGCGCAGCCATAACGGATCAGATTGGCGATGCGGTGGATGAGGACGGTCGTCTTGCCGCTGCCGGCACCGGCCAGCAGCAGAAGCGGCCCCTCCGTGGTCAAAACGGCCTCGAGCTGACGCGGATTCATACGCGAAAAGCGCGAGGCGATATAATCTCTGCGTGCGGCGCAAAAGCGCTGCTCCAGTTCCTGTGTCATAATTACTCCCTGTCAAGAAACCCCGGCCGGATCGGCTGTAGGGCGAAATGGTTTAACCTTGTTTTACCTTTATATTTTAGTACATCCGCGCGAAAAAAGAAAGCCCGATTTTGCTGCCCGGCCACAGCAGCACACCCGCAAAATAAAAATGCCCTGCCGAGAGGCGCACTCCGGAAGGAAGTGCGCCTCCGTTATATTCGCCTGACAGCGAGTGAAATTGTCCTTCGGACAGTGATAGGATACTTCGCATCGTGATATTGCCTGCGGCAGTTTAACGGGCGAATATAATATCACAAAAGCCGAGAGGCTTTTATATCACTTTCCGAATAGGAAAATATCACTCCGGGCAAAGCCCGGAATATCACTTGCTCTTTCCGGGCGGCCTGACATTTGACGTCGATTGTACCTTTTCTTTCCGGTAATTCTCTGCTATAATGAGGAAAACCGATTTCAGGAGGCAAGCCTATGCCGATCTCTGCAGAAGCACCGTGGCTGAATTATTACGGTGCGATTCCCCGCACGCTGAATTATCCGCGCCTGACCATCTACCAGCTCGTCGCGCAGACCGCGCGGGAATGCCCGGATCTGCCCGCCTATGAGTTCATGGGCCGCAGGACGAGCTACCGCGATTTTCTGGCGCGCATCGACCGCGCCGCCCTCGCGCTCTACACCGCAGGCATCCGCGCGGGCGACCGCGTGACGATCTGCATGCCGAATACGCCGCAGGCGCTCGACTGCTTCTATGCACTCAATCGCATCGGTGCCGTGTCCAATATGATCCATCCCCTGTCCGCCGAGGAGGAGATCCGCTTCTACCTCGATGTCTCGGGCAGTCAGGCCATTTTAACGCTCGACCGCTTCTACGGCAAGGTGGCCGCGGCCGCCGCACGGGCCAAGCGCAAGCCGAAGCTCTGGATCGCCCGCCTGCAGCCGGAGCTGAAGCCGCTCATGCGCCTCGGCTATGACCTGACGCAGGGCCGCAAAACACCGAAGCTCCCACAGGAGGGCTGCACGCTCTGGACGGACCTGCTGCGCAAAGCCGCAGGTACGCTTCCGCCGGACGACGGCCAGTGCGATGCCTGCGCCAGCATCCTCTATTCCGGCGGCACGACCGGCACGACGAAGGGCATCTGCCTTTCCAGCTACAATTTCAACGCTCTTGCGCTGCAGACCATCGCAGCCAGCGGCTATGAAAGCATCCGCGGCTGCACGATGCTCTCCGTCATGCCCGTGTTCCACGGCTTCGGCCTCGGCATCGGCATCCACACGGCGCTCGTCGGCGGAGCCTGCTGCATCCTCGTGCCGAATTTCAACATCCGGACCTATGCCGACCTGCTGCGCAAAAAGCACCCGAACTTTATTCCCGGCGTGCCGACACTGTTCGAGGCTCTGCTGCGCACGACCGGGTTGGAAAAGCTCGACATGTCGTTCCTCATGGGCGTATTCTCCGGCGGCGACTCCCTGTCCGTGGAGCTGAAGCACAAGGTCGACGCCTTCCTGCGCGCGCACAACGCGAAGGTGCAGATCCGCGAGGGCTACGGCACGACGGAATGCGTGACGGCCAGCTGCCTGACCCCGGTCGACACCGCGCGCGACGGCTCCATCGGCATTCCCTTTCCCGATACGTTCTACAAGATCGTTCGTCCCGGTACGGCAGAGGAGGTCGCCCCCGGCGAGGAGGGCGAGATCTGCCTGTCCGGCCCGACGGTCATGCTCGGCTATCTCGACAATCCGAAGGAGACGGCGCTCGTTCTGCAGCGGCACAACGACGGCCGCATCTGGCTGCACACCGGCGACCTCGGCTGCATGGATACAGACGGCTTCGTCTATTTCCGCCAGCGCATCAAGCGCATGATCATCACCTCGGGCTACAACGTCTATCCAAGCCAACTGGAGAATATCATCGACGGCAACGAAAACGTTCTGCTGTCGTGCGTCATCGGCGTGAAGGATCCCTATAAAATGCAGAAGGTCAAGGCCTTCGTCGTGCTGAAGCCGGGAGTCGCCCCGACGGAGGCAGTCCGGCAGGACCTGATGGCCTACTGCCGCAAGCGCATCGCCAAATATGCAATGCCCTATGAGATCGAATTCCGGGAGGAGCTTCCCAAGACGCTCGTCGGCAAGGTCGCCTACCGCGTGCTGGAGGAGGAAGCGGAAAAGGAGCAGCACGCATGACGAAAGAGACTTCCCTTCCCGCAAAGCAGCGTATCTGGGAGCTGGATGCCCTGCGCGGGCTGTGCATCCTGTGCATGGTCGCCATCCACGCCTTCTGGGACCTGAGCGCCTTCGGCGGCTTTGCCTTTGACCTGCCCGGCTGGTTTCTGTTCTGCCGGCAGTACGGCCACATTCTGTTCATCCTGCTCTCCGGCCTGTGCGCTACGCTGGCCTCGCGCAGCTTTCAGCGCGGCGTGTATGTGTTCGGCGCGGCTCTCGTGATCTCGTATGTCACGTTCTTCATGGTCAACGTTCTGAACTTCCCGAGCGACATGCTCATCTGGTTCGGCATCCTGCATATGCTCGGCGTGTGCATGATGCTCTTCCCGCTGTTCAAGCGGCTGCCGGTGTGGGCGCTGGCCGTGCTGGGTGTGGGCTTCGTGGCGCTCGGCGTCTGGTTCGAGTCATTCCGTATCCCCGTGAATTTCCTGTTCCCGCTCGGTCTGCGCGCACAGGGCTTCTACTGCGGCGGCGACTATTTCCCGCTGCTGCCGGGCTTTGGCTGGTTTCTGCTCGGCGCGGTCATCGGCCGCACCGCCTACCGCAAAAAGCAGAGCCTGCTGCCGCGCGTGAACGCCGCAAATCCCGTCATCCGCTTTTTCTCGTTCTGCGGGCGGCATTCGCTGCTCATCTACATGCTGCATCAGCCCGTGCTGACCATCGGCACGATCCTGATCTTCGGCTGAACCATATTCCCGATTTGACGCGGGTCTGTTCGACGCGGAAGTGTTGACAGGCCCGTGCCTTTTTGTTATAATCTATCACAGATAGATAGTGATACTATCAGAAAGCTGGGGTGCCTTATGACCCAAAAGGAGCTGCGCGAGCAGAACCGCGCCGCCGTCATTCGGGCGGCACAGGGGCGCTTCCTCGCCCAGAGCATTGACAAGACCACCATCGCCGAGATCGCCGAGGACGCCGATCTGACGCCGATGTCCGTCTACCGCTATTTCGGCAGCAAGCAGGCCATTGCCGTCGCCGTCGCCAATCATCTGCTCGACGCATATCTCGCCGAGCACAGTGCGCGCTGCGAGGCCGCCCGGAGCGGCGCGCCGGAGAACGGTTATGAGACGTTTTCCCGCGTACTGGGCGCATATATCGATACCTACGAGGCCCATCCGGAATACATCCGCTTTCTGCAGGACATGGCGTTCTATGCCCTGCGCGAGCAGCTGACGGAATCCGTGCGCTACATGTGCTTCAGCCGCCCCGTGGCGACCGGGCTGGACAAACCGGGGCGCGAGGCGCTCGTGCGCGGCATGGAGGACGGCTCCGTCCGCCGCGACCTCGATCTTGAGATGGTCTACCTCAATCTCGTGAACCTGCTCACGGGCGGCGTCAATTTCCGCATTCTGATCGACGAAGCAACACAAATGAAGATTATCCGCTCGTCTGCGGAGATCCTTCTGTATTATGTAAAGAACTCCGGGAGGTAAGAACGATGGAAAAGAATTATGTTGTGATGACCGACTCCTCTGCTGACCTGAATCCGGCACTGGAGCAGGAGCTGGGCGTGGATATCATCCCGCTGAGTGTCAACTGCGGCGACCGGACCTTCCTGGACTATCCGGATGAGCGCGAGATCAAAACCAGCGAGTTTTACGGCATGCTGCGCAGCGGCGCAAACGCCAAGACCGCAGCCGCGAACGTCGAAACGTTCCTCACGGCAATGTCCCGCCATCTGGAGCAGGGCAAGGACGTGCTGTATCTCGGCTTCTCATCCGGTCTGAGCAGCACCTACAGCGCCTCCGAGATCGCCGCGCAGGAGCTGCGCGAGCGCTATCCCGAGCGGAAGGTTCTGACGGTCGACACGCTGTGCGCCTCCATGGGTCAGGGCCTGCTGGTTTGGCTGACCGTGCAGGAGCTGAAGCACGGCGCAACGCTGGAGGAAGCCGCAAAGTACGCTGAAGACAACCGCCTGCACCTGTGCCACTGGTTCACGGTCGACGATCTGTTTTTCCTGAAGCGCGGCGGCCGCGTCTCGGCGGCGACGGCCCTCGTCGGCAGCGCGCTCGGCATCAAGCCCGTGCTCCATGTGGACAACGAAGGCCACCTCATCAACGTCTCGAAGGCCCGCGGCCGCAAAAATTCCATCCTCGCGCTGGTCGACCGCATGGAGAGAAGCGCCATTGAGCCGGAAAAGCAGACCGTCTTCATCAGCCACGGCGACTGCCTTGCAGACGCGGAATTCCTGGCGCAGGAGGTCCGCCGCCGCCTGCACGTCCCGCGCATCGAGATCAACTACGTCGGCCCGGTCATCGGCGCGCACTCCGGCCCCGGCACACTGGCCCTGTTCTTCCTCGGAACGGAGCGCTGAGGCCCATAAAATGATAGAAAAAACGCTGCGGTCCCCGGTTGGATCGCAGCGTTTTTTTCAGATGTCTCTTCTGCCCTCGAGCGCGCGCAGCAGCGTGACCTCGTCGGCATATTCCAGCTGACTGCCGACGGGGATGCCGTAGGCAAGGCGCGTCACGCGCACCTCCAGCGGGCGCAGCAGGCGGGAAAGGTACATGGCGGTCGCCTCGCCCTCCGTGTCCGGGTTCGTAGCCATGATGACCTCGCGTACGCCGCCCCTGCCGACGCGCTCGAGCAGCTCGCGGATGCGCAGATCGTCCGGACCGACCTGATTCAGCGGGGAGATCACGCCGTGCAGCACATGATACACGCCGTGGTATTCCCGGGCGCGCTCCATGGCGACAACATCCTTTGGCTCCGCCACGACGCAGACGAGACCGTGGTCACGCTCCTCATCCTCGCAGATGGGGCAGATGTCACGGTCCGTCAGGTTCTGGCACACGGGGCACAGGTGGACAGACTTCCGCGCCTCGAGCAGGGCGTCGGCGAATTCCTCCGCCTCCTCCTGCGGCTGGGAGAGTAAGTAGAACGCCAGCCGCTGCGCCGTCTTGCCGCCGATGCCCGGCAGCTTGGCAAACTGTTCCGTCAGCCGCTCCAATGCGGCGGGAAAAACGCGCATCAGAACAGGCCGCCGAGATTCAGGCCGCCGGTCAGGCGGGACATATTCTGCGACGCCTCAGCCTCGGCCTTGCGCATGGCCTCGTTCACCGCGGCGACGACCATATCCTGCAGCATTTCGACGTCCTCGGGGTCCACGGCCTCCGGGTCGATCGTCAGGGAGACGACCTCGTGCTTGCCGTTCACGACGGCCTTGACCACGCCGCCGCCCGCAGCAGCCTCATACTGCTTGACCTCAAGCTCCTCCTGCATTTTCAGCATGTCCTGCTGCATTTTCTGGGCCTGCTTGATCATGTTCATGTTCATGCCGCCGCCCATCGGGCCGCGGAAACCGCCTTTTGCCATGGTGTATTTCTCCTTTTCTGCCAAATCAAATTCAGTTATTTCAATTATTTCAAATCGACCAGCTCGGGGTGCTCCTGGCCGAAGCTCACGAGCCGTTCAAAGCCCTCGTTCGGCTTCTCTGCCTTTCCGGAAGCAATGCGCACCCGCACGGGCCTGCCCAGCAGGGCCGTGGCGGCGTCCGACACCGGCCGGAGGACCTCCGGCTTGTTGATGAGGTTCCGCACGAATTCCGTCTCCGTCTGCAGCTCCAGAACGTCCCCGTGCAGCGTACCGCGCACCGGCGCATTGTCCTGCGTGGAGAACATGGCCTGCTCCGGCAGCGGGAGCGTCGTTTTCAGCCGCTTGACGAGCTCCGGCCAGAAGCCCGGCGGGGCCTCGGACGGCGCAGGCTGCTGCGGCTCCGGGGCCGTCTCCGGCTCCTCCGGCGCTGCCTGTTCCTGCTGCGCCTGCTCCTCCTGCTGCGGTGCGGCAGCGACGGGCACGACACCGCGCGCCAGACGCTCCTCCACGCGGCACAGGCGGGCATTGAGCGACTCGGCATCCAGACTGGCCTCCGGCTCGCACAGGCGCACAAGGCAGAGCTCGGCGTCGATGCGTCGGTTCGCGCTGGCATTGAAGCCCGCCGCCGTATCGCGCAGGACGGCCGTGATGCGCAGCAGCTCGCCCGGGCTGAGCAGCGGCTGCAGCGTGCGCAGCTCCTGCGGCGTGCAGATGCCGGAGATCATCTGGATCCCTGCCTGCGGGGCCGTGCGCAGGATGAGCAGGTCGCGCGCCACGGCGCACAGCTCGTCCAGCATGGCGCCGAGGTCCTTGCCCTCGGCATACTGCGTGTTGAAAATAGAAAGCGCCGCAGCCGCATCATGCTTCCCGACGGCCTCCATGAGCGCCGCCGTCTGCCGCGCGCCCGCAAGGCCGAGAACCTTACAGGCCTCATCGACCGTCACCGCGCCCTGCGCAGCGGAGGCGCACTGGTCGAGCAGGCTCACCGCATCGCGCAGACCGCCGTCTGCCAGCCGCGCCAGAAACGCAGCCGCATCCGGCTCGAGCTCGATGCTCTCCTGATAGGCGATATAATTCAGTCGGCCCACGATATCCTCCGGCACGATGCGCCGGAAGGCGAAGCGCTGGCAGCGCGACAGGATCGTGGCCGGCACCTTATGCAGCTCCGTCGTCGCCAGAATGAACAGCAGGTGCTCCGGCGGCTCCTCGATGATCTTGAGCAGGGCGTTGAACGCGCTCAGCGAGAGCATATGCACCTCGTCGATGATATACACACGCTTTTTGACCTCCGCCGGGGTATAGACGGCGTCGTCGCGCAGGGCGCGGACGCTGTCCACGCCGTTATTCGAGGCGGCGTCGATCTCCAGCACGTCCATGCACGCGCCCGCATCGATGCTCCGGCAGGCGGCGCAGCGGTTGCAGGGGTTGCCGTCCTGCGGGTTTTCGCAGTTCACAGCCTTGGCCAGAATTTTAGCGCAGGTCGTCTTGCCGGTTCCGCGCGTGCCCGTGAACAGATAGGCATGGCTCAGGCGGCCGGTCTGGAGCTGATTCTTCAGAGTCTGGGTCACGCCCTGCTGACCGACGACGTCGTCAAAGGTCTGCGGGCGGTATTTGCGGTAAAGTGCCTGATACATGTCATCATCTCCCAGTGCATAGTATACGCGAAAACAGCGCAAATTGCAATCGCGCCGGTGCAAAAAACGCGCGGGAGGGGCGTCCCTTCCGCGCGTTCTATTGTCCATTCCGATCCATGACAAGATCGCACACCCATATTTGAATCCGGAACCATTTCCGTTTCCCGAACAGCCAGCTCAGCAGCGGCGTCCTTGCGGCACACGGACAGATCCGCTTAATGCTGCTCGGTTCCCCGCCTGACATGGTTCACGGGAGCCCGTTGCGCAAGACCGATGCCTCAACACCGCTTATTCGGACAGCAAAACAGCACGAACCCGGGTATGGGAGTTCATCCCTGCTATAGCGGATTGCAGGTCACAGGGCACCGCTATCTCCCCGACTAGTGCGACCTTGTCACAGACCGGAATGGCCTGATTCAGCCCTCGTTCAGCTTCTTTTCAATGTAATCGGCAAGCTCACCAATGGTGGTCAGCTCTGCCATATCGTTCTGGTCAAAATCCACGCCGAGCTCTTCTTCCATGTCCATCATCATTTCGACCATGTCCATCGAGTCGAGCTGCAGGCTCTTAAACGTCGTATCCCAGTGCAGCGAATCCTTCGGGAAATCGAACTGCTCTGCCAGATATGTCGTGATCCGTTCAAACATCGTTCTTCGCTCCTGTCTTTGACGCGCTGCAAAGTCGCGCCTCTCTCCTCTCTATATCATACGGATTTTTTCCGTAAAGTCAAGAGAAATTTTTTCAGGGGCGTTCCAGCTGTCATCCTAAAAAGTCTTTCAGCACTTTAGAACGCGACGGATGGCGCAGCTTACGCAGAGCCTTCGCCTCGATCTGGCGGATGCGCTCGCGTGTGACGTTAAATTCTTCCCCGACTTCCTCCAGCGTATGCATGCGGCCGTCCGTCAGGCCGTAACGCAGGCGCAGCACGCGCTCCTCCCGCGGCGTGAGCGTCTTCAGCACGCCCGCCAGCTGCTCGCGCAGCATGGCATAGGACGCGGCATCCGCAGGCTCCTCGGCCTCGTCGTCCTGAATGAAGTCGCCGAGGTGGCTGTCATCCTCCTCGCCGACCGGCGTCTCGAGTGAGATGGGCTCCTGCCCGATGCGCATGACCTCCTCGACCTTCTCCAGCGGGAGATGCAGCTTGTGCGCGATCTCCTCGGGCGACGGCTCGTGGCCCAGCTCCTGCAGCAGCTCATGGTTGGCGCGGGAGACGCGGTTGATGGTCTCGACCATGTGCACCGGAATGCGGATCGTGCGGGCGTGGTCGGCAATGGCGCGGGAGATAGCCTGTCGGATCCACCAGGTCGCATAGGTGGAGAATTTATAGCCCTTCGTGTAGTCGAACTTGCCGACGGCCTTGATGAGGCCGAGATTGCCCTCCTGGATGAGATCGAGGAACGGCAGGCCGCGGCCGACATAACGCTTTGCGATGGAAACGACGAGACGAAGGTTGGCCTCTGTCATTTTTTTCTGGGCCTCTTCATCGCCCTCGGCCATGCGCACGGCGAGCTTATGCTCCTCCTCCAGCGTGAGCAGGGGGATCTTGCCGATCTCCTTGAGGTACATGCGCACCGGGTCGTTCAGGCTCATATTTTCGGAGAGATCCTCCGTGTCGATGATTTTCTCCTCCTCGATCAGCTCGAGGTCCTCCTCGCTCGGGAGCATCTCCTCCGGCTTGGACAGCAGCTCCACGACGTCGGAGACGTCGATCTCCACTCCGGCCTCGTCCAGCGCCTCGTAGATCAGCTCCGTCTGCTTTTCATCCGCATCGATCGCCTCGAGCGTATCGATGAGGTCCTTGGAGGCGATCTTTTTCTCCCGCTTTGCCTTTTCCAAAAGCGCGCGGAGCTTCTCGTTCATCTGCACCTGTTCTTCCATCGCTTACGAACCTCCATATCCTTTTTTCTTCTTCAGATCCCGCTGCATGGCAAGCAGGTCGCTGGCGTCGCTCACGCGCGCCTTGGCCCGCTCCTCACGCAGGATGCGCAGGTAATCCGCCAGCGCCGTTTCGGACAGCGGCGGCTCCTGCTTCTGCAGCACGGCCGTCAGGTGCGCCATTTCCGCCGGGCTCAGGCTGTCTGCCAGCGCCGCAGGCGTGATGGCAAGATCGTTCTGCCACCGCTCGCGCAGAGCGGCATAGACCCGGCCGAACAGCGGCACGGAGAAATCCTCCGCCGTCAGACCCTCCGTCTGCGCCAGCAGAGCAGGCTCGCGGAACAGCATGCGCAGCAGCCCCTCCTCCGCCACGGCGGAGCGGACGTTGTCGTAGCGCAGCTCGCGCTGGAACGGCTGAACGGCTGCGGCCGGGTCCATCTCCCGGCGCGTCTCCTCGCGCTTCTCCTGCCGCAGCAGGCGCTTGCGGGCGCGGTCGATCTCCATGCGCAGCACGTCCGGCGAAAGCCCTGCCGCCTCGGCGGCACGCGTGCCGTAGACCTCGCGCTCCACCGCCGTGCCGAAGCCCGCGATAAGGGCGGCGGCCTGCTTGGCAAATTCCACCTTCTGCTCGTCCTGTGAGAGGTCAAAGCGCATCTGCAGTGAGCGCAGGCGGTACTCTGCCTGATTCTCGCAGCTCTCCAGCAGCAGGCGGAAGCGGTCCGCGCCGTATTTCTTCAGGAATTCATCCGGGTCCTTTGCGCCGCGCATCCGCAGGATGCGCACCCGCAGGCCCGTCCGCTCCAGCATGGGGATGGCACGCTGGGTGGCGTTCTGCCCGGCTTCGTCGCCGTCGTAGGTCAGCACAAGCTCATCGGTATATTTGGACAGCATGTCCGCGTGCTCCTGCGTCAGCGAGGTGCCGAGCGAGGCCACCGCACAGTCGAAGCCATATTGATGCAGCGCGATGGCATCCATATAGCCCTCCGTGAGGATGATGAATTCCCGCTTGCTTTTCTTGACGACATTCATGGCGAAAAGGTTCCGCCGCTTGTTAAAAATAATCGTTTCCGGCGAGTTCAGGTACTTCGGCGTTGAATCGTCCATGACACGGCCGCCGAAGCCGATGACATTGCCGCGCACGTCGATGATGGGGAACATCAGTCGGTTGCGGAAGCGGTCATAGAGTGTCCCCTTGTCGCGGTTCTGGCTGAGGAGGCCCGCCTCAAGCAGTTCCTCCTTCGTGTAGCCCTTTGCCGTCATGGCGTCGAGCAGGGCCGTCCAGCGATTCGGCGAATAGCCGAGGCCGAAGCGTGTGACCGTCTGGCCGGAGACACCGCGCTTCTGCAGATAGGCCCGCGCCTCCTCTCCCGCCGGGGTCTTGAGCTGGGCGTGATAGAACTGTGCCGCCGCGCGGCACAGTGCCCAGAGCCGTTCTTTTTTCTTATACTGCGACTGATAAGCGCCATCGTCCGGGACCTCGAGGCCCGCGCGCTTTGCCAGAAAGCGCACGGCGTCGCCGTAGGTGAGGTTCTCGATCTCCATGATGAAATTCACCACGCCGCCGCCCTTGTGGCAGCCGAAGCAGTAGAAAATGCCCTTCTCCGGCGCGACGGAGAACGACGGCGTCTTTTCGCCATGGAAGGGGCAGAGGCCAAACAGGTTGCTGCCCCGGCGCGTCAGCGCGACATATTGCCCGACGACGTCCTCGATGGGATTCCGGGCGTTGAGTTCATCCAGAAATGCCGGGGGAAAAGCCACGGCTCTGCCTCCTTTCAGCCACGCACCTGCCAGCCGGTCGGAATGAACAGCTCGTCATACTTGTACATGGCATATTTGTCCGTCATGCCCGCGATATAATCGCACACGACGCGCGGAAGTCCCTCGAACGTGAGCTGCGGCTGGAAATCCTGCGGCAGCGCCTCGGGATGGGCGATGTAATAGGTATAAAGCTCCTGCAGGATGCGGCGGGCCTTGGATTCCTCGCCTTTGGCGACCGGATTTTTGTAGACGCGCTCAAACATGAACTGGCGCAGGGCCTGCATGGTCTGCTCGATCTCGGGCGTCATGCCCAGTTCTCCCGTGCCGCGTGAGTGGAAGATCATATCCGTCACGAGCGTATTGATGCGCTCGCGGTGGGTCTCGCCGAGCACGTCGGAGATCTCGCGCGGAATGTCGTCATTCGTCAGGATCCCGGCGCGCATGGCGTCGTCGATGTCGTGGTTGATATAGGCGATCTGGTCGGATTTGCGTACAATCTGGCCCTCGAGCGTCTCCGGCATGCGGCTGTGGCTCGAATGGCCGAGGATGCCCATGCGGACCTCATAGGTCAGGTTCAGGCCCTGCCCGTCCTTCTCCAGTACGTCTACAACGCGCAGAGACTGCTCGTTATGGCGGAACGGCTCGCCCATGACCTCCGTCAGCGCAACCTCGCCCGCGTGGCCGAACGGCGTGTGACCGAGATCGTGGCCGAAGGCAATGGCCTCGGACAGGTCCTCATTCAGGCGCAGGGCGCGCGTGATGGTGCGCGCGATGCGCGCGACCTCCAGCGTGTGCGTCATGCGTGTGCGGTAGTGATCGCCCTCCGGCTGCAGGAAGACCTGCGTCTTGTGCATAAGGCGGCGGAAGGACTTGCTGTGCAGGATGCGGTCGGAGTCCCGCTGATAGCAGGTCCGCACGTCGTTTTCCTGCGCCTCCTCCGGCCGCGGGCGGCCGCGCGTGGCATCGGAAAACTGCGCACGCTCACTGAGGCAAAGGTGCTCGGTCCATTCCAGTTCTTCCCGGATCGTCATCGGCATTTCCTCCCGTCTGTCGCTCGGCGCGTCCGCTCAGGGAAGCGGGAACGCGCGGTATTCCTGTTTTCCGATCAGCCCCTCGATCGTCCCGGCCGAAAGGTCGGTCACCCGCTCGAGGAAGCCCTGCGTCTGCTCCTCCGGCAGCAGCAGATCCAGCTCGACATCCGCGCCGAACTGCGTCTCGCGGATCATGCCGCCGAATGCGGCGACCTCGAGGCGGATGCGCTCATACCAGCTGTAGGGGCACGGCAGATAGACATTCGTCCAGATGCGCTTGATGGAGCGCCCTGCGGCGTCCACGGCGATCTTGGCCCCGTGAGCATAGGCGCGCACAAGGCCGCCCGCGCCGAGCAGGATGCCGCCGAAATAGCGCGTCACGACGCACGTTACATTGTAAAGCTCCTCCCGCTGCAGCACCTGCAGCACCGGCATACCCGCCGTGCCGCCCGGCTCGCCGTCATCGGAAAAGCGCGTTGCGCCATCGCGGATGATGTAGGCGTAGACGTTGTGGGTCGCATCCCAGTACTGCTCGCGCATCTGCTTCAGCCGCGCGAGCGCCTCCTCCTCCGTCTCCGTCAGGAAGATGTGTCCGATGAAGCGGGAGCGGCGCTCGATGAACTGTGCCTCGCCGTCGCCGGTGGGGACGAGATATTCCTTCATGCCTCCGGCTCCTTTACAAAGCGCTTCAGGCGGCCGAACAGCTCCTCGCGGCAGACGGCCTCGACCTCGACGCCCTCCGGCAGGTAATCCACACGGAGCACCTGCGCCTGCTCGTGCAGCTGGGCCAGCGCGCCCGCGTCGGAATACGGCAGCAGGAACACGGCCCGGTGGAGCCGGCCCGTCAGCGTCTCCTCAATGCGCGTGAGCAGCTCGTCCATGCCGATGCCGCTGCGCGCACACATGGGGATGTTCTTCTCGCCGATGGGAAGATTCGAGACGTCGCCGACGAGGTCGGCCTTGTTATAGCAGCGCAGCACGGGCACGCCGGGCTTGGCCAGCTTGTCGATCAGCCGGTCGACGACCTCGATGTGCGCCTCGCGGTGCGGGTCGGACGCATCGATGACATGCAGCAGCAGGTCCGCATACTGCAGCTCCTCCAGCGTGGCCTGAAAGGCCTCGATGAGATGATGCGGCAGCTTGGCAATGAAGCCGACGGTATCGGACAGCAGAATCTCCAGATGATCCGACACCTTCAGGCGGCGGGTCGTCGTGTCCAGCGTGTCAAACAGCCGGTCGTTGGCCGGGATGCCCGCGCCCGTAAGAGCGTTGAGCAGGGTGGACTTGCCTGCATTCGTGTAGCCGACCAGCGCCACGACGGGAATGGAGTTCTTCACGCGGCGCTCACGCTGCGTGGCGCGCACGCGGCGCACCTCGTCCAGCTCCGCCTGCAGGCGGGTGATGCGCTCGCGGATGTGGCGGCGGTCCGTTTCGAGCTTCGTCTCACCGGGGCCGCGCGTGCCGATGCCGCCGCCCAGGCGGGACATCGACGTGCCCATGCCGGAGAGCTTCGGCAGCAGGTACTGATACTGTGCCAGCTCAACCTGCAGGCGGCCCTCGGCCGTTTTGGCGCGCTGGGCAAAGATATCCAGGATCAGGGCGCTGCGATCCAGAACGGTCGCATCCGTCAGCTCCTCCAGCGCACGGATCTGGGACGGCGAGAGGTCGTTGTCAAACACAACGAGCGTCGCGCCCGTGCTCTCGAGCAGCGTGCGCACCTCCTGTGCCTTTCCCTCGCCGATGAAGCTGTGCGGGTCCGGCGTGTGGCGGTTCTGCAGCACCTTTGCCTCACAGATGCCGCCCGCCGTCTCGAGGAGGGCCTCCAGCTCGTCCAGCGACTCGTCCGTGGCGTTCTCCTCCGGCCGGAAGCAGTCCGCGCTCAGGCCGACCAGGATGGCCTTCTCTGCTTTGACTCGATCATTCTGCTGCATGACTACCTCCAAAATTCTGACTGGGCTCCCCAGAGCCGCTGACCGGTGCGGCCGGCGGCAGGAGCTGCGTATTTTCCCGAAAAAAGTATGAAAAAAGTCCGCACCGATACGATGCAGACTTTTCGTTCATTCTTTACTTCAGGCCAAACTTCTTGTTAAAGCGGTCAACGCGTCCGCCGGTATCAACCAGCTTCTGCTTGCCGGTATAGAAAGGGTGGCACTTGGAGCAAATTTCGACCTTGATGTCCTTCTTCGTGGAACCGGTCTCAATGATCTCACCGCACGCGCATCGAATCGTCGTCTGTTCGTACTTCGGATGGATTCCTTCCTTCATTGCTTTCACCTCTTTCTCGTTTCGTAAAAGGGCATGATGCCCCTCTTATTTTCAATGCCCGACTATCTTACCACAGTTTCCGCAGAATTGCAAGCATTATTTTTGCTTTTTTTCTTGGAAAAACCGGTTTACGCCTGCGGCATTTCGGACGGATCGGCCGGAGTCAGGCGGATCGTATTCGACCAGAAGCCCATGCGGATGGACGCCTTGACATAGGCGGCAGGGGCCTCCGGCGTCAGTGTGAACGTCAGATCCTCACAGCGGCGCGTCATGCCGCAGGTCATGTGCAGCGTGTGCGTCCCCATCGGGAGCGGAATGCGGATGCTCTCCTTGTTGGCCAGATGGCCGTAGGGCTGGCCGTCCAGATAAATGCCGTAGCCTGCCGCGATGCTGACCGGGGAGCCCATGCGGTAGATCTGCAGCATTCCCCAGCCGTTGTAGCGGATCGGTGTGCCGCATTTGGTGCAATTGCAGAAGCCTGCCGCGTTCATGACTTCGCCGCAGGACGGGCATTTGAGCCGAAGCATAATTGCCATTTTTCTCTCTCCTTTTCCGTGCGCCGTGCGCATCTGGAAATTATTGTATGGGAAATGCTGCACGATGTCAATCCCTTTGCACATAGACGCGCGATTTCGGTGCAGGCTCCGCGGGCCCGTTCTCCCGGAACAGGCCGTAAAGCGCGCGGCAGCGCCGCTCCGTTTCCGCAAACGCGCAGTCCTGTGCGCGCTCTCCCGCATGCAGGAGCGAGAGCCTGCCCTGCGCCGCCCGCAGGATGGCCCGGCCGTCCGCATCGAGCGCCAGCACGCGCACATAGGGCGCAGGCTCGGTCAGCTGCTGCTCCGTCAGGCCCAGGAAGGCGCACAGGAGCATCCGCATCAGCCGGGTGCGCGGATAGCGCTTCGATTTTGCGGCCGCGAGGATGCCCTCCAGCGACGCCTCCGTGCGGCAGGCATGCATCACCTTCTGCCACAGGCCCTCGGAGCCGTACGGCAGCGCGGCGAACGCTTCCTCCCCCATGGCCCGCAGGCGCGCAAGCATGGCCCGCTCCCCCGCCGCCAGCCTATATCGCGGTGCAGCGGCCTGCACGGCCCGCGCAGCCTCCGGCATATAGTCAGTCCAGTCCGCCTGCCCGCGCAGAAAGCTAGCCGAAGGCGCATCCGCAGCGCTCCCGCCGTGATAATCCCCCGCGCGGTGCAGCACGATCGGCCGCATGGCAGACCCGCGCCGCAGCAGGGCCTTGCAGTATTCCACCGCAAGAATGGAATTGGGCCGCTCCAGCAGCGCCGCACCGGGCGCGCCAAGCCGTTCCAGCGCCCGCTGCCGCGCCGCCGGGAACGAGGCGCCGCCCGCAAGCTCCTGCTTCAGCAGCGGCACAAGCTCCGGAGACAGCAGCGTTCGCGCCGTAGCCAGCAGGGCCTCCGCATCGCCGCTCTCGCTGCCGAAGCACAGCGCCTCCGCGCAGCCGAGGCGGTCGAGCAGCTCCACGCCGCCGTCCGCAAAGCCCTCTGCCGAGCGGAGCGCATAGCTCGGCGGCAGCTCGAGCACCAGCGCCGCCCCGCAGCGAACGGCAGCCTCGGCCCGTGCCGCAGCCGGAATGACAGCGGGCTCTCCCCGCTGGACATAGTCCCCGCTCATCACGCACACCGGCGCATAGCCCGCCTCCCGCAGCACGGCGAGCTGATGGGCATGGCCGTTGTGGAAGGGGTTATATTCGCAGATGATTCCGGCGATCCTCACAAAAAATTCCTCATTTCCCAAAAAAGCACTTGTATCATGCGCCAATTTATTATAGAATAAAGCCGTATGTGTTAATACTATCACGAAATTGAAGAAAAGAAAACAATGTTTTTACAGGAGTTGACACAACCATGAAAATTCTCGTGATCAATGCAGGCAGCTCTTCGCTGAAGTACCAGCTGATGGACCCGACCTCCGGTGAGGTCTTCGCCAAGGGCCTGTGCGAGCGCATCTACATCGATGGCAAGCTGACACACAAGGTCCCCGCCACCGGTCTGAAGGTCGAGCGCGACATCCCCATGCCCACGCATTCCGAAGCCATTGAGGCCGTCCTGTCCATCCTTGTCGATCCGGAGTACGGTGTTCTGAAGTCCACGGACGAGATCGATGCCATCGGCCATCGCGTGCTGCACGGCGGCGACAAGTTCGTCGAATCCTGCATCATCGACGAAGCCTGCAAGCAGGCCATCCGCGACTGCATCCCCCTCGGCCCGCTCCACAACCCTGCCAACCTCATGGGCATCGAGGCCTGCGAGAAGGTCATGCCGGGCAAGCCCCAGGTCGCCGTGTTCGACACTGCGTTCCATATGACCATGCCCCCGAAGGCCTATCGCTACGCCATTCCCACGAAGTATTATGAGGAAGATCATCTCCGCCGCTACGGCTTCCACGGCACGTCCCACCGCTATGTCTCCAAGCGTGCCATCGAGCTGATGGGCAAGCCCGCAAGCGAGCTGAAGATCGTCGTCTGCCACCTCGGCAACGGCTCCTCCCTCTCCGCCGTTGCGGACGGCAAGTGCCAGGATACATCCATGGGCCTGTCCCCGCTGGCCGGCGTTCCCATGGGCACCCGCGCGGGCGATATCGACACCTGCGTCGCGCAGTTCATCATGAACAAGTACAACATGACGGCCGACGAGTGCCTGACGATGCTGAACAAGAAGTCCGGCGTGCTGGCTCTGTCGAACGGCGTGTCCTCCGACTTCCGTGATCTCGAGGCCGGCGCCAACAAGGGCGACGAGGCCTGCCAGCTCGCGCTGGACAAGTTCTGCTACGAGGTCCGCAAGTATATCGGCGCCTACGCCGCCGCGCTCGGCGGTCTGGACTGCCTGGTCTTCACGGCCGGCGTCGGCGAGAACGGCTGCACGAACCGCGCCGCCATCTGCGAGGGTCTGGAATTCCTCGGCGTCAAGCTCGACCCGGAGCGCAACAAGGTGCGCGGCGAGGAAGCCCTCATCTCCGCGGACGATTCCCGCGTGAAGGTCTGGGTCATCCCCACGAACGAAGAGCTCATGATCGCGCAGGACACTGCAGCGCTCTGCGGCAAGTAAGAAAAAATTTCTGCCCCGGCCAAACGCCGGGGCAGTTTTCGACAATTGGAAAGGAGAACGGATATGACGGTAACGGAACGCCTTCTGCACTATGTTTCCTTCGACACGCAGTCGGATGAGAGCTCGGAGACCTGCCCCTCGACCGCGAAGCAGAAGCTGCTCGGCGAAGCGCTCGTGGAGGAGATGCGCGCGCTCGGTATTGCGGACGCCCGCATCGACGCGGACGGCTATGTCTACGGCTCCGTGCCCGGCACGCCCGGTGCGCCCGCCATCGGCCTCATTGCCCATATGGACACCTCGCCGGACTGCTCCGGCAAGGGCATCAAGCCGCGCATCGTGGAATACACGGGCGGCGATATCGCCCTGAACGACACGACGGCGCTCAGCCCTGCGGATTTCCCGATCCTGAATCGCAGCGTCGGCAAGCACCTGATCGTCACGGACGGCACGACGCTGCTCGGCGCGGACGACAAGGCGGGCATCGCGGAAATTCTGACCGCCGTGGAGGAGCTGCTGGCCGAGGGCGGCGCGCACGCGTCCCTGCGCATCGGCTTCACCCCGGACGAGGAGATCGGCCGCGGCGCGGACCGCTTCGATCTGGCGCATTTCGGCGCGGACTACGCCTACACCGTCGACGGCGGCACGCTCGGCGAGCTGGAATATGAGAATTTCAACGCCGCCTCCGCCGTTGTGACCGTCCACGGGCGCAACGTTCACCCCGGCTCGGCCAAGCGCTGCATGGTCAACGCGCAGCTCATCGCCATGGAGTTCCACGGTATGCTGCCGGTGCACGACCGCCCGGAGGCCACGGAGGGCTACGAGGGCTTCAGCCACCTGTGCGCCATGCAGGGCGAGGTGGAGCTGGCGACGCTCGAATACATCATCCGCGACCACGACCGCGCGTCGTTCGAGGCGCGCAAGGCGCTGTTCGAGTCCGCGGCGGCCTTCCTGAACGCGAAATACGGCGCGGGAACGGTCGAAGTCGCCCTGCGCGACAGCTACTACAACATGCGCGAGAAGATCGAGCCGCACATGGCCATCGTCGAGGCGGCGCAGCAGGCCATGCGCGATGCGGGCGTCACGCCGCGCGTCGTGCCCATCCGCGGCGGCACGGACGGCGCGCGCCTGTCCTACGAGGGGCTTCCCTGCCCGAACCTGTTCACGGGCGGCGAGAATTACCACGGCCGGTTCGAGTACGTCCCGGTCGAGGACATGGAGGCCGCCGTGCGCACGCTGAAATGCATCCTGCGCAACGCCGCAAAATAATTGCTTCCCGATTCGGAGCCGCGTGCGGCTCCGAATTTTTATGTTGAAAATTTTTCCGGCATGTGGCATAATAGGGCAGGAAAGGAAGGTGCGTCCCGTGACATCGCTGACCAAACGTGCGATCCGCGCTTCGTTCTTGAAGCTGCTCAACGAGCGTCCGCTCAACAAGATCACGGTGAAGGACATCGTGGAGGACTGCGGCATCAACCGCAATTCGTTCTATTATCACTACACGGATATTCCCGCGCTGGCCGAGGAGATCGTCAAGGACGAGGCCGCGCGCATCGTGCAGGAGTACCCGACGGTCGACTCGCTGGAGCAGTGTCTGGAGATCGCCGTGGAATTTGCCCTGCAGAACCGAACGGCCGTGCTGCATCTTTACAATTCCGCCAGCCACGAGGCCTATGAGCACAGCCTGATGGACATCTGCCACAGCGTGGTGGGCAGCTATTTTGACACGGCGTTTGCCGGGAAGGCGCTGCCGGAGGCGGACCGGGAGGTGCTGGTGCGGTTTTACCAGTGCGAGTGCTATGGTCAGATCGTGCTATGGATGAGTCAGGGCATGCAGGCGGACATCGTGGAGCAGTTCCGGCTGCTGTGCCACCTGCGGCAGGGCATGATGGAGGAAATGATCGACCGATGCTGTGATAAAGTATGAGTGAGTCGCAATATCGCTTTCATCGCCTGCCGGAATTTGATTACAGCACGCCCGGCGCTTACTTCATTACGGTCTGCACCAATGGAAAACGCAATTACTTCTGGGAGTCTGTAGCGGCGCTCACTGCGCAGCCGTTGGCGGCTTTGCCGCCTTACGGATGCGGCGTTCCCCTTGCGGGTTGCGAGCGCCCTCTGCACAGGCTGCCGCTCACGCGCTATGGCCGGTATGCCGCAGAGGCCATCCGGGACATCCCAAAATTCTACTCTCACGCATCGGTTGATCAATCCGTCGTCATGCCGAATCATATTCATTTGCTGCTGCGGCTTGACGAAACGCCGGGACAGGCGGGAATTCCGCAGATCGTCCGCCAGATGAAGGCACATGTGTCGAAGCGGGCCGGATTTTCGATATGGCAGCGGAGCTATTATGACCACGTTATCCGCGGGCAGAAGGATTATGATATGATTTGGCAATATATTGCAGACAACCCCGCAAAATGGTTGAATGATCGCTTTTATGAACCGGACGAGCCATGAGCCCGTCCGGTTTTTTCGATGGCTCTCCCAAGGCTTCGCCTTTGGCAGTTGCTGGTTTCCGTGCACTTCTTCGGCCGCACACACTAATGTAGCGGCGCTCAGTGAGCGCCTTGCGCACTTGCAGATTTCCGGGCAGTATCGTCGACCGCACACGCCTTTGTCGCGGCATGCCATTGCGAGCGCCAAGTACCGCTGTCGTTTTTCGATGGTTCTCCCAAACTTGCGGCTGCCATAGGCGCTCACTGAGCGCCGCTACAATATGGTTGGGCTGACGCCCTATTTTAAATCGAAACGAGCGGGCTGCCGGTTTTTCGACAGTTCCTCCAAGCTTGCATTTGCCATAGGCGCTCATTGAGCGCCGCTACAGTGTGGTGGGGGCTTTGCCCCATTGAAAAATGCCGCCGCCCGGGAGGGCGGCGGCATTGCGTTTATTTTGCGAGCTTGTCCGTGATGGACAGGAACAGGGAGAACAGCTTGGCTGCCTCCGCGCGGGTGGCGTTGCCCTGCGGACGGAACGTGCCGTCCTCGTAGCCGTTCAGGATGCCCGCGATGCGCATGAGCTCGACGAACTCACGGGCATACTCGGAAATCTTGTCGGCGTCCGGGAAGGACCCGGCCGCGTTGTCGGACTTCGGCAGCTCGATGCCCTGCTTCAGGGCGTAGCGGCCGAAGATCGTGGCCATCTGCTCGCGGGTGATCGGCGCCTCGGGGTCGAACTCCGTGGCGGAGACGCCCTCGACGATGCCCTTGTCCTTGGCCCACGCGATGTAGGTCTCGGCCCAGTGGCCCTCGCTGTCCGTGAAGGGATGCTGGCCCTCGTAGGTCTTGAGGGTCTCTGCCTCCTCGAGGGAGCAGGCCAGCAGCTTGACGAACTGGGCACGGGTGAGCTTACCCTCCGGCTCGTAGGTCGTGGCGGTCATGCCGTTGACGACACCGCGGTAGACGAGGTCGTAGACGTAGTCGTGATACCACGCATCCTCGGCGACGTCCGTGAACTGCGGGACGTCGATGCCGCGCATCAGCGCCATCGCGTAGCGGATCGCTTCGGGAGTGGTCTCGACGCTGACGTCGTTGGTCGTCGTGCCCGCTCCGGTAACCTTCAGCTTGGTCAGGGCGAGAATGCCGTCCTCGGAGACGTTCTGAATGACGAGCTTTCCTTCCACAGGTTCGACCTTGTAATACATATCAACCGTGGAGTTCATTGTCTTCTCTTCCGTGTTGATCTTGTACGTCACCGCATCGCCGGTCAGGCTGCGCATGCCAACCTGAACGGTCGTGTAGGTGGTCGGAATCTGCATCACAACAGCCTGGCCATTCTTGAGATAAATCTCATTCTTCGGGCCGATGTTCAAAAGCTCCTTGTCAACCGTAACGGTGTCTGTGCCATTGGAATCATCGGTTAGAATGACAGCGCCGGTGATCGTATCAGTCTCATTGAACACTGCGTCGAGGACCTTGTTCGTAGCGACCCGATACATCTCATTTGCGTTACTATAGGCATCAAAACTCAAATTAATCTGTGCATTAGCGATGACCATGTTGCGAATCTCTGCGGTATCCATCTGAGCCTCGTTGTCCTGCGCATAAGAGGACTCATAGGCCTTGTTGGTCACGCGGAAGCCGTCGATTGCCAGCGTTTCACCCTTGACGAAGCGGACAACGACCGTGTACTCGCCGTCGGTCATGCCGTCAACCGTCCAGCACGGGGTGTTGTAGCCATAGCCCGCTCTATTAGGCTGCGCAAACAGGTTGTTCACGTCAACGAAACTCATGCGCTTCAGAGAAGACGTATTGGTCGGATCGTTGCCCTCGTAGACCTGAACAAGCATGTAAGAGTGTCCATCAACACTGTTCGCAGCGTCGCTGGTCGGATCACTTGTACTGTTCGTGTTCTCCGTGCGGAGATACAGCTCCAGACCCGTGCCCTTGAACTGGAAGGTCGCGCTGCTGCCGACCGCGGTGGTCACCGCAGTCGTGGCATTGCTGTTCGTGCTGTCGTTTTTGTAAGCATCATCATAGCCGTAGCCATTTTCAGTATTCTTGCCATTCCCCAGCTTCGTCAGGGCCTGCGTGCCGGTTCCCTTGTTGGTCGTACCATTCCAAGTGCCATCGTAGGTAGCGAACCCCTCTTCATAGTAGACTGTGGAGGCGGGAATCAGACCGATTGTCAGTCTTGCCGCATTATGGCCGCTGTAAGTAAACTCTGCACGGAGAGTCTCAACAGCTTTCAGCGTCTTGTTGGGCACATAGACGATATACCAGCCGTCATTTTCATGCACTGCGCTCGCCGTACCATAGCTCAGTTCGCTATCAAGTACTGTAACCCCGGTCACTTCCTGCGGGTTCTCCATACCGAAGCTGCTGATAGGAATTCTTACCGGGAGGCCGAAATCAATAACATACATCGATTTCAGTTTAGTCTCGTCTACCGCGAAGTGGAGAGTCATTGTCTTTCCATCTTCAGAAATATCAGCCTGAACATATTTGTAGAAACCACTCTTGTATTGCGATGCCACACCTGCAACTGTGGAAACGTCTTTGTTGAAGGTCTGATTAACACCCGAGCTGTTCGTAACATAAGCATCATCGTCCAGCTCGAAAACACCCGTTTGGACGTTCTTACCATTGTTCTGCAGTGCTGTCAGGAAAGACGGCATCGGGCCACCAGTCACATACTTCATCGCAATGTCGTAATTGGTAATGACCTGACTATAGGTATCATCATAATAGACGACCTTAAGGTTGGTTTCCTTTTCAATCGGTTCCAGATAAATCAGGACAAGCTTAGCAGTGTTTTTCGCACTCCAAGTGATGTTGCTGTTCTTACCGTTGACCATGGGCGTCGTGCCTGCGTTTGTGACTTCGTCCCACACGGTCGTCTCATCGTACCACTCCGTCCCAGCATCGGTCGTAACCTTTTCCCATGTGATGGTGTCAGAAGCATACCACACATTTGCAGTGGAGTTGCTCTTGCGGTTACCATCCGTTACCGTGATCTTGGAGATCGTGTAGTCCGAGTTATTTCTCGGCGCGATGATGCCAATGTCGCGGTCAGCCCAGTAGTTGAAGATCGTTGTGGATTTGAAATACATGTCTTTCTCGGCTGGGGAAACCGTGCCGTCCGGATAGACAACCGCAACCGTCAGCGCGACTTGGCCCATTCCGTCGGAAGTATTCGGCGTAGTGCCAGCTGTACCATAGCCCCAGTCTTTGACATAGGTGTCAACTTCCGTAGTGACTTTTGTCTTCTGCAGATAATAGGCAACCGCCTGATCCGTGCTGAGGAAATAATGCCAAGTGCCGTCCAATGTCTTATACTGCCACGCACCGGCGTGATAACGAACATGCGTAAAGGTCATGCCATCAGCAGTCTCGTCATCGCCAGAAGCATCCGTCTGCTTATTGTCTTCATCCAACCGCATAGCCTGCCAGTAATAGACCGTTACCGTCTTGTCAAAGAAAGTGTAGGCAGGCGACGGCGCGATTCCCTCGATAGCGATGCCCTCATCAGTATTCGCACCAGTAGTTGTAGTAGTGATACTCTTCGTGTGGTTTGTTGACGGAGAAGTGCCGTCATAAACCGGGGAGTTCGTAATCCAATACTCAATCGTCAGGGAAGAGGCTGTCATCGCGCCGTCCGGAGCCTTGTCAACCACTCTGACCGTATACAGCGTGTCACCAATCAGAACCCGCGTCGTACCAGCTTTCTTGCCGGTGAAGGAGATGGTGGTTTGCTTGACGGGCTCGACACGGTACAGGTACAGATTAGTCGCCGTGCTTTTTGCCGCAAAGCTCGAGCCTGAAATCGTAAGATATGCAGTAGTCTCATATGTCCCAAAATAACCACTATGTTTAAAGCTTCGTGATATAACAACACTTCCGTCTGTATGAGTAGTAATATTCACTGCAGCCTTATTACCAGTACTAACGGAATACTTCCAGCCAATGCCATAAGATGCAAGCGGCGAAATATACTGGTCATTGCCATTCTTGATATAATACTGCCCGTTCCCAGCATCTTCAAAAGTCAGGAGCAACGTTGGGGCGGTATCATTCTTCTTTGTTGAAACATACAGCGTATCAATCGCAAGTTCTGCAGGGATATAGGTCTGGTCTTTATCCTTCGTCTCCGTCTTAACAGTTACGAATTCATCCGTATACGCGCTGCTGACTTCACCGTCAACGGTAATCGGCTCCGTCCTACCAACCGTAACCGTGATCTCCTTCTGCTTTTCTTCTGCCAGCACCACGACCGTGGAGAAATGCTTGGCCGTGAAGGTCAGGACACCATTCTCGACCTTGCTGTTCGGGTCGGACGTAACCGTCGTGCCATCGCTTTCCAGAACGCCGCCCGTGAGCTTATAGCTGAGCCATTCTTTGCCCACCGGAATCGAGACCGTGGCCGAATCGGTATAGCTGCCGTTTTCCGTTGTCAGTTCGATGTTCCAAGCACCGGCGACCTTCTTGCCATCCAGTTCCGTGCCCTTATCGACCGCAGCCACAGTGATGCCCGTCAGGCCGGGAGCCGTGACCGAAACACCGGTCGCTTCGTCAGAAACCGTCTTGTTATCATCGATTTTCGGCAGCGTCGCGCCGAAGGCAGCGATGGTATCCGCCGTCTTGCTGATCACGGAAGCTTCCGTCTCTGCGCCGGGGTAGTCCGCCCAGATGCAGAACATCGCGCCGGACGGATTGTCGATCGTGCCGCCCTGGAACGTCTTGTAATTAAAACCGCTGGCCTTTTTAGCATTGCACTGCCAGTCGCTTTTGCCGAGCACCCAGTAATAGTCGCCGTGCGTGTTGACCATCTTGAAGCCCTTGGATGCAAGATCAGATGCAGGCATCGGAGTATAGCTGCTCCAGCCATTCGACCAATAGCAGATCACGATATCGGTATCAAACGTGCCGCTGGAAGTATTGTTTGCAAAATAGATGCCATCATTGAACGCCATCGGGGTCATACCGGCGTTCTTGATCAGCGCGGCAACCGCATTGACATACTCCACATAATAGCTGTACTTGCCGGTACTCTGGAGATTGCCGAAGCCCATAGAGCCGCCCGTGAACATGTCGTTTGCATACTCGTCTGCGCCCATGTTGAAATACTTGCAGCCCTTGGAAGCGAAGTAATCAACATACTTCTGCACGAATGCCTGCGTGAAGGCAACAGCCGTCGAATTCGTGACATCGATAGTACGAGCGGAGCCGTTGTAGGAGCAGGTCTTGCCCGTGAGCGCCTCGGCTGCATCAAGGATCGCATCCATATGGCCCGGCGTATTGAGCATCGGGATGACGCCCATGCCCTTTTCCTTGGCATAGGCAAGGACGGCGTCCATCTCGGACTGGGTCAGCTCGTCCGTCGTCGGAGCATAGGAATAGCTCGTCTGCGATGCATCATAGGCCTTATTGCCTACCTTGATCGCCGCAGCGACCTTTTCGCTGGAATAGGTCGTACCGTTCACGGCCAGGCTCATATCGTCCAGCAGGAAGCGCATACCGTCGTTGCCGACGCCCAGCATGATATAGCCGAAGCCCGCTGCGGCAGCATTGTCAATGATCTGCTTGATGCTGTCCACAGAATAATACTTGCGGCCGGCATCGAGCATGACAATAGACAGGTCGAAGCCGTCTACTGCGTCTTTGCTCTGCGTCTCAGCCGCCTGCACAGCCTCGGTCGGCTGCTCTGCGGCCGGTTCCTCTGCGGCTGCGGGCAGAACGACGAACGATGCGAGCATCGCCGCGATCAGCAGCAGCGAGAGGAGCGTTTTGCTCAGTTTTCTCATCAATATTTCCTCCTTTTTCTAGGGTGATTACGATTCGTCTGCCGAAACCGCGATGACGGAGGGCAGACCCATGTAGCATTCCGCCGCGAGGACCGTCTGCGACGCGCCGGGGGCCAGCTCCTCAACCGTGGCCGTGTAGCTCAGGCCGCCGAAGTAGGTGCCGCCGGTGTCCGTGCGGTAGCGGACGGTGACGTTGTGCAGCGTGTCCTCCGTCATGTTGACGAGGACGAGGCCGCCGTCCTGCACCATCACGCTGACGCGGTAGTCCACGGAGAGCGAGCCGTCCGGCTCGACCTCCGCCGAGGCCGCGCAGACGCGGTTCTCGCCGGTGTACTGCGCGGAATTCAGCTCGAAGGCGTAGCACGAGCCGCCAACGGGCAGGTCCGTCACGCGGAAGCGGAGCTCCGCGCCGTCCTCACACGTCAGGGTGATATCCGCCGCGCCGACGGCCATTCCGCCGTCATTCTGCACGATGATGGTGGCAAGCTGGTCGCTCTCCGCGCCGTCTGCATCCACATTCGGGCCGGAAAACGGCAGGACCGCCTGCAGCGTCAGGCCGCTGCCAAGGTCACGCGGCAGCGCAAGCAGTTCCTCTGCCTCCGTTGCGGACTCCTCCGTCGCGCCGGTTGCGGCCTGCGTGGCCTGCGTGGTCTGCGGCGCGGACGGCTCGGTCTGCTCCTGCGGCGTCGAACAGGCCGACAGCAGCAGAGCCGCTAACATGGCTGCGCCCATTGCGCGCAGCAAGTGTTTCATGGGCACTCCCTCCCAGACGCCCCGGCATACTCCGGAGCCTATAGTTGTAAATATTTTACCACGCGTTTTTTGGAAAATCAACAGGTTTTTCCAAGATTTTCTGTTGTAAGACGCCCGAATTTGGCATGTTCCGAAACATAACTTCCAGATTTTGTAAATTGCAGCAACCGAGTAGGAGGGACGTTTAGTCCCGTCCTCTCACACCACCGTGCGTACCGTTCGGTACACGGCGGTTCAATCGCATAAGTGCACAGACTCGTA